>Ga0307505_10000315_pt1 | contig 56403 bp, 51 predicted proteins | sample 23_S_MG_FD_202183 | JGI IMG/M metagenome (GOLD analysis project Ga0307505, IMG submission 202183) | Soil microbial communities from Populus trichocarpa stands in riparian zone in the Pacific Northwest, United States - 23_S | ecosystem: Environmental > Terrestrial > Soil > Riparian zone > Trees...
CGAGGGCTATCCCGACCATGCCGCGATGAGTGCGGCAGGGGCCTGGGGCGACATCCAGGATGCTGGCCAGGCGCCTGCTGGCCTCCTGTACGCGGCCTTCGGCAACCCCGGCCAGTCCATGGGACATGACGGCGGCGAGACCAATCGTCATTCGATTGCTCCGCTGATGTCTGGGATGGGGGCGATCATCTGGGAGTTCGACTTCATTTCGTTCGACTTCTTCTCGAACAACCAGCGGATCACCGGCGGCCTGCGCGTCGACAACGGTATTCCGATCCTCGAGATGGGCATCCACAACAACAACGACAACCCGGAGAACCCGGCCTCGAACGTAGCCGGCTATGCGGTCCGGACGGTCGGCGTCGGCGGACCGACCGACGACAACGGGTGGATCGCCTTTCCCGACAACCCTGCCGTTCGTGACGGATGGCATCACTTCCGGGCGACGATCGAGCCGACCAGCATCCTGTTCGAGCTCGATTTTGGAAACGACGGAAGCGTGGACGCGACCCGGCTCGTGAACACCAGCGACACCAGTGCCATCGGCTGGAACGCGTTGCGGATTGGCGGGCCCTCCGACGTGTCCTCGACGGGACTTGGCGGGAACTTCGACAACTACAGCATCAGCCAGTCGTCCACTGTCACTCCGGTTCCCGAGCCGGCGACGCTGGCGCTCACGGCGATGGGCCTGGGAACGCTGGGACTGCGCCGCCGGCGGCGTCTTCCGGAGAGAGCGATCAGGCTGTCGCGCGCGTGACCGCGTGTGCCCAGACCAGCGTGTCGGCGTACGCATCGGGCAACGCGATGGCGTCGACGCCGAGCGTCGTCGCGGCCTGCGCCGCGCGGTGCCAGTAGCCCTGCTGGTAGTCCACGACGGTGTCGAGCACCATCCGGGCCTTGTTCGGTTCCCCCAGCAGCGCGTCCCGAATCTCGGTGTCGAGAGGCAATTCCTTGATCGCCTCGGGCAGGGGATGGCCCAGCAGCACGTCGAGCAATGAGCACAAGCCAAGGAGGAAGTATCCGGCCCCCTGGTCCGGGCGACCCATCCTCCGGCCCAGCAGCTCGCAGAACCGGGCACGAATGACCGTCATCGTGACCACCTCCGCCGGTCCCTTGTTCATGCCGGCCAGGACCCAGATGGAGCTCCACTTGCGCACCTGATCGAGGCCCAGGAGGAGGAGGGCCTCGCGAATGGAACGCACTTCCCGGCGTAGGCCGAAGGCAGCGGAGTTCACCGAGCGGAGGACGCGATACGACAGCGCGCCGTCGCGCTTCAGCAAGTCCTCGATCGACGCCAGCGAAACCGAGGGCCGGTTGAGCGCGGCCACCAGTTGCATCTGGGCGACGTGGCTGGTGGGAAGACTGCGCCCCGAAAACGTGACGGGACGACAGAAGAAGTAGCCTTGGAACAGGGAGCACCCTGCCGCCTTGGCCGTCGTCAACACGGCGTCGGTCTCGACCTTTTCCGCCACCACCGTGATGCCTGTCGATACGAGCCGCTCGGCCGCGGACTTGAGGGTGCGCTCGTCGAGCGCCAGCACGTCGAGCTTGACGAACGAGGCCAGCGGAAGCAGGGCCTCGGCGGGGCCGCCGGGGACGAAGTCGTCGAGCGCGATGGCGTAGCCGCGATCGCGGAGCGACTGGCACATCCCGGTCACCTCCGGCGTGACGGCGACGGTTTCCAACAACTCGACGACGACGGCCGACGGATCGAACAGCCCACCCCCATCGGCAAGCAGTGTGGGCGCGTCCAGGTTGACGAAGGCCTTCCGCCCGTCGGTCAGCGTTTCGAAACCAATGCTCTGGAAGGCGTCTCGGATGACGCGAGCAGACACGTTGCTGGTGGCCGTACAAGCCTCATCGTCGGGCCCGGCCCGATAGAGCAGTTCGTAGCCGAACACCTGCTGTTTGGCATCCAGGATCGGCTGCCGCGCGACGTGAACCTGTCCAAGACCAGCGGCCATGCCTCCTGGGAATCGGCATCCGGCCGGAACTCTTGAGCCCGGCTATCCTCGTCGAATCTTCGAGGCCTGGAAGTGGATCTGAATGCGGTACACGTCTTTCGGCCGGCACTCGAGCTTGCCCGTCTTCAGGTCGAAACGCTCTGGCACCTCTTGAATGTGCTTGTCCACCACGGCGTGGAACCCGCGCTCGGAGAAGATGTCGATGAGCATCGGGATCGCGAGCGGCTCGTTGAAGATCGGGTCCTCGGAGTTCACGTGCGCCCGGCCCGACAGGGCGTGCCGCTCGATGATCGGCATGAACTTGAACCGGATGAGCTCCACCACCTGGCGGAGAAGGTCGGTGTGCTCCAGCTCGTAGCCGTCGAGCCGCTTCACCATTTCCTGGCGGCCGTGAACGGCAATCTCCTCGGCCAGAGGCAACGTGCGCAGGCGCTGGAACGTGCGGGGGTCCAGCTCGAGGGAGCTCTGGTACTGCAGCTCCTTCAGGATGTTGCCCTGCACCTCGGCAATCGGGCCCTCGGCGTTGACGAAGTGGTAGTGGTACAGCTGCTTCAAGGAGGTCAACGCGGCCCACGTGTGCTCCTTGAACACCCGGTAGCGGCGGCGCACCAGCTCCTCGGACGCATCGGTGGACCGCAGGTCGATCGACGCGCCCACGCCGGTTTCGGCCACCTTCTTGTTGTGCTCGGCGATCTCGCGTCCGCGTCCCAGTTGCCGCGCGATGCTGGTGCTCTCGCTGACGAAGAGGACCATCGCATGAATCGTGGGACGCCGGAAGTGCATGGCCAGCGGGGTGTTGGCGAACTCGTTGTGCAGCTGGTTGACCTTGTCCACGAGCAGCTTCAGGCACTCCACCTGAACGGTCGTGCGCGGAAAGCCGTCCAACACGACGCCGTCGCGGTAGATCGGCTTCAGGAGCTCGCGGAGCACGGCCGACACCGCCTCCTTGTCGCCGACCATCCCGCCTTGGGCTTTCAGCCTCTCCATCTCTGGCGTCGTCAGCAATTCGCTCATGACGATCGGCGGGCACGTCAGGCCGCGGGCCTGCATGATGAATTGGGTATGGGTCCCCTTGCCCGCGCCAGGGGCGCCTCCAAGCAGGATGATCTCTTTTGGAAACCGCAGGTTCTCCTTGCCGACTTCTTCTTCGAGGGCGTCCCAGATGGGCCTGAAGATGACGCGAACGTCTTTGACTTCGAGATCGAGCATCAGTTCTCCGTAGGCCTTTCGAGCCGGTCGACGACCAGCGTGTCGCGCTCGGCCTTGGACGGCTCGAGCTTGAATCCCAATTGCTCCTGCACGGCCGTGAACACGGACGGCGGGCCATCGGGTTGGGACGCCACATCCGGTCCCCTCAGGGCGGCCATCCGGTCGTACTCCAGCGTGACACGGTACGTGCCCTTCAGGCCCGTCTTGTCCACGACGGGGCGGCCGGCGGCTCCGCGCAGCATGGTCACCAGGAACGCGATCGGGATGTCCCCTTCCATCCGTGGACCGTTGAACCACACGTTGCAGGGCTCCATGCGGTCGGTGGAACCAGGGCGCGGCGGCAGGGGTGACGGCGGCACCGGCTTCCCGGAGGCCCTCGCCGCCTCGACGGCCGCGCGTCGTGCGGCCGCCCGCGCCTCGCAGTCGACGTCTGCCACCCGTAGAAGCCATGGCCCCAGACGACCGTCGCTGCGCGCCAACGCGAGATCGTAAACCGGCTGCTCTCGTTTCTCGAAATGCACCGTCAGCTGGAAGCGATCCGCCAACATGGCCCGGAGCATCGCGGTCCGCTCCTCCGGCGTGGCGCGCGGCAGCGACGACGTCGTGCTGAAGTCGTAGCGCTCGGTGAGCGCCCAGCCCGGCAAGCCGATCATGTCGATCGGGACCGCCGGAGGATAGGCGCGGCCGATGAGCACGGCCACCGGGAGGTTCGACATCGTGAAGCCGCCATCCGGGCGCTCGTTCACGGATGAGCCCAGAGTCCCGCTCTTGTTTGGCTTCACCGACACGACGTCGAAGGTGGGACCCTGGGGCGTCGGTGCCGGCGTGGACTGCGTGCCGACTGCTGTCGACCCGACGGCCACGAGCAGGGACAGGACGACCATCCTCGAGATGCGCATATGCCGACTCCTCCAGTTGACCACGCTGATCGCGCCGGGCACCGGCCATCCTCACTGAAAAAGGTGCCTGCCTGCAACCCGGCTCCACCAACGCCCTGCAGTCGGGCGAGGCCAGATGACTCGGGCCGGCCATGGCTCGCGGCCCTTCGCATGGTTATACTATCGGTATGAAGACGGCGGTCTCTCTGCCGGACGATGTCTTCCGCGGCGCTGAGCGCCACGCGAAGCGCGTGCGGAAGTCGCGAAGCCAACTCTACGCAGAGGCGATTTCGGAGTACCTCGCCCGGCATGCGCCCGACGAGGTGACGGATGACATGAACGGCGTCGTCGATCGGCTCGGCGACACCGGCCCTGACCCGTTCGTCAAGCGGGCGACGCGCCGAGTGCTGCAGGACGTCGAGTGGTAGAGGTCCTCCAGGGCGATGTGTGGTGGGTCGATCTCCCGGAGCCTGCGGGGTCTGGGCCCGGGCTTCGGCGACCTGTCGTCGTGGTCCAGGGCAATCCGTTGAACCGAAGTCGCATCGCCACGGTGGTCTGCGTGCCGCTCACGAGCAATCTGGTCTGGACCGACGCTCCGGGTAATACGCTCCTCTCAACCAGGGCGACCGGCCTCCCGAAGGACTCTGTCGCCAACGTGTCTCAGATGACCGCGCTCGATCGCTCGTTTCTGACCGAACGCGCCGGTCGCCTGGCGCCCAAGCCACTCTCACAAGTTCTCCACGGCATCGACGTCATGCTCGGTCGTTGAACCGTCACAGGCGACCGCCATTCTCGAGATGTGCCTGCGCATGCAGCAGCTCCTCCGCCTGATGTCGATGGGCGCGCCTGGCAGCGGCCAACCTCACTGAAAACCCGTCGGCCTGCACCCTCACGACCGGGCATCGTAGCGCGTTGCCGGCGTAGTCCCGCCGAGTCCACCCGTGCCCCGTTGGCACGCACCTGTGAAGACACAGCACACGTCCACCTCGACGATCTCCTTTCGGATCAGCAACTTGTACAATGGCGCGCGGCTTGCCATGCGTTCAGGCATGAGAACACTTGGACTGCTCCTCGCCATCGTCTCCATTCCGCTCCTCTCAGCCGACGCGCAGGAAGCCGACGCGCCCGAGGGCGCCATCGTCGAATCGGCCGAGGTCTCCGGCATCGACCGCAATCAACTCAGCCCGGGCCTACGCCAGGACATCGACGCGCTGAAGGGCACGCCGCTCGACCGCGGCAAGGCGGGCGCGCTCGCCGTTCGCATCGAAGAGGAACGACCCGAGGTGGTCGCGGCCGTGCGCGCGATCGCGCGACCGAACGGGGACGCGCGAGTCGTGTTCCTGGTCGCGCGCATCGGCGACCACGCCGACCTGGTCCAGAACATCAACGCCCGCTATGCGGTCGAGCGCGTGGAGATCGCGGGTGTTCCCGAGTCCGAGGTCAGCCAGGCCCTGCGGGACCGGATGCAAGCGCTCGTCGGCAACCCGCTCGACACCCAGGCGGCCGACGCCATGAGCGACAGCCTGAAGGCCGAACTGCCCCGCCACGACGTGAGGCGGCGCATCGCGCGCGGCACCGCGCGTGGCCGGATTCGCGTCGTGTTCGAAGTGACCGAGATCGAGACGCCGTGGCTCCGCTTCGCGCCGTCGCGCTCGAAGCTGCTCTATCACGAGACGCAGAAGTGGAGCTTCGTCCAGGACATTCCGATCGGCACCCGCGACCACCGTTTCGGGCTGGGCGTGGTCTGGGCCAACAAGGACGACCTCATCGAGGAGTACTCCGGCTTCCGACTGCGCGTCGAAAGCCGGAAGCTGGGCACCGAGCGGCTCGGCGCCAGCATGGAGTTCTCCAGGTTCAATCAGACGTGGCAAGGCGTCACGCTGTCGGCGGTTGCGCAGGATGCGGGCATTCCGGAGGCGTATCGCACGCGGCTGACCGTGGATCCCACGGTGACGTTCGCGTTCACCCCGTACGTGCGGGTGTTTGGCGGCGCCAGCATATCGGACCTGGAATCGCTATCGGCCTCGCCCAGCTCGCAGATGGCCAACGCCTGGGTGGCCGGCCTGGGCGCCGATCGGCGGTGGCAGGATTCGGCGAACGACCAAAGGGTCGAAGCCAGCTACCAGCTGCGGGCCGCCACGGAGTCGCTCGGCAGCGATCTGGTCTACAAGCGTCACGCCGCCCAGGCGCGCTACAGGTTCGAGCGCGGACACAGCGTGGTCCTGGCGGGGCTCTCGCTGGGGTACATCACCGGTCGGGCTCCGATTTTCGAGCGGTTCTCGCTCGGCGACTCGTCCACGCTGCGCGGTTGGAACAAGTTCGATCTCGCACCCGCCGGAGCCGACCGGATGTGGCATCAGTCAATCGAGTACCGGTATCGGAGGGGCGCCATCTTCCTCGACGCCGGGTCGGTCTGGGACCCCACGACGGAGCAGCGGGCCCGGCTGTCCACGGGATTCGGCGTCCACGGTGACCACTTCTTCCTGACCGCTGGCTTTCCGCTGAACGCGGACGGCGCCGGCGCCACCCTCATGACGGGTGTGCGGTTTTGAGGTCCGCCGCCGTCCTCGTCTTCGCGCTGTTCACGCCGACAGTCGTGGATCTGGCGGCGCAATCGATCACGGTCAGCACCGTGGCCGGGGCGCTGCGCGTCGACGCACCTGGGTTCGGATTCATCGAAGGGCCGGTGTTGAGCCAGCTGCGAGACGGCCGCTCGGTGCGCGTCGATCTGGACCTGGCCGTCCTGGAGAGGCCCGGTGGACCGACCGTGACGCAGGCGCGACAAAGCTTTGCCCTCAGCTTCGATCTGTGGGAGGAGCGTTTCGCGGTCACGCGCATCGGCGCGCCCGCACGTTCGATCTCGCACTTGAGCGCGAAGAGCGCGGAAGCCTGGTGCCTCGACAACGTGACGATTCCGGCGCCGGCGCTGGGCCGAATCGGCCGCACGGCGCCGTTCTGGATTCGGCTGGCCTACCGGGTCCAGGACCCGGCCCCAGCGGCGGACGCGACGACCGACGAGGGGTTGACGCTAGCCACCTTGATCGACAGGCTGAGCCGTCGGCGTAGCGACGGCCAGCTCGGGAAATCCGTGAACGCGGGCCCGTTTCGCTTGTCGAACTGACCCTGGCCCATCGCCCAGCCTGCTGCTCTACACTCAGAAGCCCCGTGCGCAGCCTCCGCGCCAGACTGATCGCCGCGTTCATTGCCGCGACCATCCTGCCGATGGGCGCGACGATCTGGATCACCATGTCGCTCCTCGAGCGGAGCCTCGGATATTCGACGACACAGGAACTGGACCGTGTGTCGCGCGCGCTCGAATCCACCGCGCGGCAGCTCTACCAACGCGAACGGGAGGCGCTCAGGGACGACGCGCACGGTGGGCGGACGCCTCCCACCACCTACGCGTCCGCGGATTCGGCGGCCTGGCCGAACGACGTCCGCGCGTTCTGGGAAAGCCGCGAGGCCGAACGGTTCAGTCTGTCCGGGTCGGGCCGAGACCAGCTGCATTTCATGCGCCGGGGGGCTTCCGGCGTGGACCTTTACCGGAGGGACCTCGCAGGGGTCCACCTGCAGGACCTGTCGGAAGACGTCCGCCGGAGCCGTCAGATGGTGGGCGCGCTGGAGTCGCGCGACCTGCGACGCGGGTTCACGTTGACGTTGTTCCTGCTCGTGGGCGTGGTCTGGCTGGTCTCGCTGGCGCCCCTGCTGTTCATCGCGGATCGTATGAGCAGACCGATCCGCCAGCTGACGGCGGGACTCACCGACTTCGCGGCCGGTCGATGGGATCGCCGGCTCGAGAAGGGGCGGGACGACGAAGTGGGGCATGCCGTGAACGCGTTCAACGAGATGGCCGAGCAGTCGCGCCTGAGCCGAGAACGGCTCGTTTACCTGACACAGATGTCGAGCTGGCAGACGCTGGCCCGAAAGACCGCGCACGAACTGAAGAACTCGTTGACCCCGATCCGCCTGACGGTGGAGGAGATGCTTGCTCGACAGCCCGCCGCCGATCGAGCGTTCATGGAACAAGCCTCCCAGATCATCGTCAGCGAGATCGAAACGCTGGAGCGGCGCGTCCGGGCGTTCTCGGAGTTTGCCAGCGAGCCGCCCGTCGACCCCGAAGTGTTCGACCTCAGCGCATTGATTGTCGAGCGGGTGGCCCTACTCAAGCCGGCGCATCCGGAGACGGACTATCGTCTGGAGCTCGAGGCGCGCGGCACGTGGGCCCACGCCGGAACAGACCTCGTGAAGGGCATCCTGACCAACCTGCTCGAAAACGGCGCCGAGGCGGCGGGACCTGGCGGGTCGGTCCTGACCATCGCGCAGTCGCAGGGCGCGTACGCGGTGGTGGAAGTGCACGACTCGGGGCCTGGCCTCAGCGACGAGGCGCGTCAGACGCTCTTCGAGCCGACGATCACGTTCAAGAAGCGCGGCATGGGGCTGGGGCTGTCCATCGCCAGGAAGAACGCGCTGCTGACCGGCGGCGACATCATGGCCGTCACGGGACGGCTCGGCGGCGCGGGATTCAGGGTGACCCTGCCGGCGCCTCCCGAGTCGAGGACGGCTCCGCCATGACCCGCACACACCACATCGTCATCGTCGACGACGAGACGAACATCGGCCTGTCGCTCCGCCTGATCCTCGAGGGTGAGGGCTACCGCGTCACGGTCTGCGACTCGGTCGCGACGTTCGAGGCGCAACGCAGGGCCGCCTGGGCAGACCTGTATCTGCTGGACGTTCGACTTCCCGACGGCAACGGCCTCGACCTTCTGCGTGTGCTCAGGCACGGCGCCGATCCGGCGCCCGTGGTGATGATTTCCGGACACGGGACCATCCGCGACGCGGTCGAAGCCACACGAATCGGGGCCTTCGACTTCCTGGAGAAGCCGCTGGCGCGCGATCGCGTGCTCCTGGTGGTCCGGCACGCGCTCGAACGGTCCGAACTGCAGCTCGAGAACCAGCGGTTCCGGGACATGGTGGGCGACGGGCCACGCATGATCGGACGAAGCGCCGCGTTTCGACGCGCCGTGGCGGAGGCCACCCAGGTGGCCCGGTCGGATGCGGGCGTCCTGCTGACGGGCGAGTCGGGCACCGGTAAGGAGTTACTGGCGGAGCACGTTCACCGTGAGAGCCCGTTCGCGTCCCGCCCGTTCGTCAAGGTGAACTGCGCCGCCATACCGAATGAGCTGATCGAGAGCGAGCTGTTCGGCCACGAGAAGGGCGCCTTCACCGGCGCCGCCGGGTTGCGCCGGGGCAAGTTCGAATTGGCCAACGGCGGCAGCATCTTCCTGGACGAAGTGGGAGACTTGCACGAAGCGTCGCAGGCCAAGCTGCTGCGCGTGCTCCAGGACGGGGAGTTCCACCGGCTCGGCGGCGAGCAGTCCATTCGTGTCGCCGTCCGCGTCATCGCCGCCACCAATCGGCCGCTCGAGCAGATGGTCGCCGCGGGAACGTTCCGCAGGGACCTCTTCTATCGACTCTCGGTGGTGCCGATTCGGGTGCCAGCGCTCCGCGAGCGACCAGAAGACGTGCGGGAGCTGGCGGCGTACTTCCTGTCGGAGTTCTGCGCGCGGAACAATCTTCGCCCAAAGGCGCTCGACGAGGACGTGCTGGCCACCATCGAGCGGCATGCGTGGCCCGGCAACGTGCGGGAGCTGCGCAACGCCGTGGAGCGCATGGCGATCCTGACGACGGAGACGCAGATCACGCTCGACTCGGTTCCGGTGGAAATCCGCGTTCCGCCTGCGCCGGCGTCGACGGGGCTGCACGGGGTTCGAGACGCAGCCGAGCGCGACCGCATCGTGGAGGCGCTGGAGCAGACCAACGGGAACGTGTCCGCCGCCGCGCGGCTCCTGGGCGTGGAGCGCACCAACCTGCACAAGCGCATCCGGGCCCTGGGGTTGAGCCGAGACTGAGGGCCGTGGCTCCCTCAGCCGCCCTTCGCCCTCGGGTGCGCCTGCCGATACACCTCCTGCAACTGCGCCATGTTGACGTGCGTGTAGCGCTGCGTCGTGGACAGCTGTACGTGGCCGAGCAGTTCCTGGATGGCGCGAAGGTCCGCGCCGTACTGGAGTAGGTGCGTGGCGAACGAGTGGCGCAGGGCGTGCGGGCTGATGCCGAACCGCGTGCTGCACCCCGACATGTAATGGGCCACCAGGCGCTGGACGCTCCGCCCCGTCAGCCGTGAGCCGCGTGCGTTGAGGAAGACGGGCTCGCTCGTCGCCGCCCGCCGGGCGCTGCTCAGGAGCGCGCGATCCTTCAGCCACGCCGCGATAGCCTGCCGGGCGGACGTGTTGAACGGCACCAGCCGCTCCTTGCGGCCCTTCCCCATCACGCGGACCATGCGCGCGCTGAGGTTCACGTCCTCGAGGTCCAGGCCCACCAGCTCGCTCAGCCGGAGACCGGAAGCGTAGAACAGCTCCAGGATGGCGCGGTCGCGGCGGCCGAGTGGCGTGGACGCGTCCGGCATCTCCAGCAGGCGTTTCATCTCCTCGACGCTGAGATGCGCCGGCATCTTCTGCTCGCGTTTCGGCGACGCCGCCAGCGCCGCCGGCTCGGACTCGGTGACGTGCTCGCGCCGGAGGTACCGCCCGAAGGCCCGAACGGCGGACAGCTTGCGCGCGGCCGAGGCACGTGCCTGTCCGCGCTTGTGCAGTTCCCCGAGAAACGTCCGCACCGACACGAGGTCGAGGTCTTCGGGCATCAATTGCTCGGCGGGCCGGCCCCGCAGGCGCGCCACCGAAGCCAGGTACTGCTCGACGTCGCTCCGATAGGCGTCCACCGTGTGCGCCGACGCGTTCCGGTTCAGCGCCAGGAAGTCCGCGAAGGCCGCCGCGTACGCAATCATGCGCTCACCGCCTCGCGGTGCATCCAGTCGTCCAGCGCGGCCAGGGCCCGGCTGGACGTCGCCGCCTTGCGATCCGCCTTGCCCACGCGCCTGCCGCCGGCCGTGGCCTCGGGTGCGGGCATGATGCCGAAGGTGATGTTGGTGGGCTCGTAGTGCTTGGGATCGGCGTTGGACACGTAATAGCCCAGCGCACCGATGGCTGTTTCCCGTGGGGGCGCACTGGGCTCGCGGCCCAGCGCCAGCGCCGCGGCGTTGCGCCCGGCGATGAGACCGGACGCCGCCGATTCCACATACCCTTCGACGCCCGACATCTGCCCTGCCAGCAACAGATCGTCACGAAACCGCGTTTGCCAGGTGGCGCGCAGCACGGTGGGACCGTTGATGTACGTGTTGCGATGCACCATCCCGAAGCGCACGAACTCCGCCTGCTCGAGCCCGGGAATCAGGCGCAGCACGCGGGCCTGGTCTCCCCACTTGATCTGCGTCTGGAAGCCGACTAGGCTGAAGTGGTCCCCCGCCAGCGTGTCCTGCCGCAGCTGCACGACGGCGTAGTGCGTGCGGCCGGTGCGCGGGTCGGTGAGGCCAACGGGCTTCATCGGGCCGAAGCGCAACGTGTCGCGCCCGCGGCGCGCCATCACTTCGATGGGCAGACACCCCTCGAAGAAGCGCTCGCGGTCCAGGTCGTGCACGGTCGCCGACTCCGCGGAGGCGAGGGCGTCGTAGAACCGGTCGTACTCGTCGCGGTTCATCGGACAGTTCAGGTAGTCGCCTTGGCCGTCGTCGGTGCCGCACGCCGGCCCATCGGCCTCCGGCGAGCGAAGGCTCCGATCCCACCGCGACGCACGGAACACCTTGGAGCGGTCGATCGTGTCAGCCAGGACGATCGGGCTGATGGCGTCGTAGAAGTAAAGGTGTTCGCCACCGACCAGCCGCGCCAGATCGGCCGACAGCGCTTCGCTGGTCAGCGGTCCCGTGGCCAGGATCAGCGGAAACATGCCAGGGTCCTCTGGGACCCGCGTCACCTCCTCGCGAACCACGGTCACTCGGGGGTTGGCCGCGATCGCCTCGGTGATGGCCTTGGAGAACCCCTCGCGGTCCACGGCCAAGGCCGCTCCGGCCGGCACGCGGTGGCGATCGGCCTCCCGCATCACCAAGGAGCCGAGGCGCCGCATCTCTTCCTTCAAGAGGCCGACGGCGTTGTCCAGCTTGTCGCCGCGAAAGGAATTGGAGCAGACCAGTTCGGCCAGCTGCTCCGTCTTGTGGACCGCTGTGGGACGCACCGGACGCATCTCGTGCAGCACGACGGACACGCCAAGGCTGGCCGCCTGCCAGGCCGCCTCAGACCCCGCGAGCCCGCCGCCGACAATGTGAACGGTCTTTCGCACGAGGGACTTCGGGCTCCAGTCTTCGGGCTCCAGTCTCCAGTGGGTCTGAGCTAGCTCGTTGCACCGGAGAACCGAGGCCGCACTACGCGGTCTTCCTCTTCCGAACTGCCGTCGTCTTCACGGCTCGACTGCGGCCGAACGTGCGCTTGGGCGCCGGCGCCGCGTCGCGTCGGGCAGCCAGCAGTTCCACGGCTTGCGCGTAGGTCAGGGCGTCTGGGTTGGCCGCCTTCGGCAACGAGGCGTTCACCGTGCCGTCGGTGACGTAGGGACCGTAGCGCCCGGACAGGAGCTTGATGGTGCTGCCCTCGTGCGTCAGCTCGCGCAGCACTTTCTTCTGCGCCGACTGCTTTCGCCGCGATTGCTTCGGCGCGCGCATCAGCGCCACGGCGCGGTCCAGATCGATGGCGAAGACGTCGTCCTCGGTCTCGAGGGATCGGAACTCGTCCAGGTGCTTCAGGTACGGGCCAAAGCGGCCGAAGTTGGCGAGGATCGGCTCGCCGTCGTCAGGGTGCGGCCCCACCGTGCGCGGCAAGGCCAGCAGCTTCAAGGCCTCGTCGAGCGTCACCGTGGCGTCGGTCATGCCGCCCTGCAGCGACGCGCGCTTGGGTTTCTCGGCCTTCTTGCCCTCGGGCGTCTCGCCCAACTGTACGTAGGCGCCGTAGCGCCCGTTCATGACGAACACGGAGAGGCCCGTCGCGGGATCGGTCCCGAGCGTGCGGGGGCCTTCGGCCTTGGCGCGCACCAGCTCCATCGCACGCGCCACGCTGAGGTCGGCCGGCGCCACGTCCTCAGGAAGAGACGCCGTCCGACCCGGACCCCCGTCGCCCAACTGGACGAATGGGCCGAACCGGCCAACGCGGATGCGCACCATCTCGCCGCTGTCGTCGTCCTTGCCCAGATCCACCACCGGATAGTCGGCCTTCTCCGCTCCGTGCTCGGCCGCCTTCAGTAGGCCACGATGCTTCTTGTCGCCGTAGTAGAACTCCTTCAAGAACGACAACGACTCGCGCTCGCCGCGCGAGATCTCGTCCAGGTCGTCCTCCATCTCGGCGGTGAAGTCGGATTCGACGAAATCGCCGAAGTGGTCGCGCAGGAGCTTGGTGACCGCAAAGGCCGTAAAGCTCGGGACGAGCGCCTTGGCCTGGCGGAACACATAGCCACGTCGCACGATGGTGGCGATGGTCGGCGCGTAGGTGGACGGGCGGCCGATGCCCAGCCGCTCCAGTTCCTTGATGAGCGACGCCTCCGTGAAGCGCGCGGGCGGCGAGGTCTCGTGACCCTTGGGGGCCACACCCACCAGCGCGATCCCGGTGCTCGGTGCCTCACCTTCGCGTTGGACCGTGTCGCCTACACGGCACTGCGGCAGGATCGTTTCCTGCTCCTCCAGCTCGGCGGCCGGGTCGTCACTTCCCTCTACGTAGGCGCGGCGGAAACCCGCGAACTCGATCGCCTTCCCGCTGGCCGTGAAGATGGCCATGTCGGCGCCGGGGCCCTTCGCGGAGATCTCGATCGACGTCCGCAACACGCGGGCGTCCACCATCTGGGACGCGGTGGCGCGCTTCCAGACCAGGTCGTACACCTTCCAGTCGTCGACATCCAGCACGCGTTCGAGCTGGCTCGGCGTCAGCCGGAAGTCCGTCGGTCGAATGGCCTCGTGAGCCTCCTGTGCGTTCTTGACGCGCGTCTGGTACCGTCGAGGGCCGTCGTAGTACTCGCCCCCGAACATCTCGCGAATGGCGTTCGCCGACTCGTTGAGCGCCTTCTCGGACAAGGTCGTCGAGTCGGTCCGGTGGTAGGTGATGAGGCCCCCGCCCTGGTCGTCGCCCGTGTCCACACCCTGGAACAGCCGCTGCGCCACCTGCATGGTGCGCTCGGTGGAAAAGCCCAGCTTGCGGCTGGCCTCCTGCGTGAGGGTCGAAGTGGTGAAGGGCGGCGCCGGCCGCTCGGCCCCGGGCTTCTGCTCGACGGAGGTCACTTGCCAGGGCACGTTGGCGCTCACGGCGTCGAGGAGCGTGTTGGCGGCGGGCTCGTCCAGCAGCAGCGCGCTGGCGTTCTTCAAGGCACCGGTCGTAGCGTCGAAATCCTTGCCGCTGGCGACGCGCCGATCGTTGACCCTGGCGAGGGTGGCGACGAACTGGCGGCCTTCACCCTTGAGCGTCGCTTCCAGATCCCAATACGCGGCCGACCGAAACGCGCGGCGTTCCTCTTCCCGCTCGACGATCAGCCGCACGGCCACACTCTGCACGCGGCCCGCGCTGAGACCCGTCTGCACCTTCTTCCAAAGAACGGGAGACAGCGTGTAGCCGTACAACCGATCCAGGATCCGGCGGCTCTCCTGCGCGCGGACCAGGTTCTCGTTCACATCGGCGGGGTGCGCCAGCGCCTCTCGCACCGCGTCCTCGGTGATCTCGTGGAACACGATGCGGTGGACGGGCACCTTGGGCTTCAGCACCTGCGCCAGGTGCCAGCTGATCGATTCGCCTTCGCGGTCGGGGTCGGTCGCCAGCAGCACTTCCGACGCGTCTTTCAACGCGGTCTTGAGGTGCGCCACCTGCTTCTTCTTTTCGTTGGGCACGACGTAGTAGGGGGTGAAGTCGCTTTCGACGTCCACGCCCAGCCGACCCCAGTCCTTTTCCTTGATCTCCTTGGGTACAGACGCCGCCGACTCCGGCAAGTCCCGGATGTGCCCGAAGCTGGCCTCCACTCGGTACTTCGACCCGAGGAAGCGACCAAGCGTCTTGGCCTTGGCTGGCGACTCGACGATGACGAGCGGTTTGGCCATCTCTATTCCGCGACTCAGTGTCCTTGAACCGATACGCGCTGGCCGCCTATCGGTTTCCAGGACACTAGCACGTTCACGACACCCGAATGCAACACCCGGCCCCCGTGCGTTGCACCAAGCCGGCCAACTCGAGGTCCGTCATCGCCCGCAGTGCGGCTGGGCCGTCGAGCCCGGACGCCGCCATCAGCGCGTCCAGGTCGTAGGGTTCGCCCGGGACCATGACCGACAACAGCAGAAGCCCGGAACTGCTTGATCCGTCGAGAGTTGATCCCACCTCGCCGCCGGGTACGAGCGGCGGTCCACTCCGCAGCTCGCCCACGATATCGTCCGCAGTCTCCACAATCTTTGCTCCGTCCCGGATGAGGGCGTGGCCGCCACGGTTGCGGCCGTACTGGACGCTGCCGGGCACGGCCATCACCTCGCGCCCCTGGTCGAGGGCGCAGGCCGCGGTGATGAGCGACCCCGACTTCTCGGCGGCCTCGACGACGACGACCACACGCGCCAGGCCACTGATCAGTCGATTCCGCATCGGAAAGTGGTGCGGCAGGGGCGGCGTGCCCGGAGAGAACTCGCTCAACACCACGCCCGTCGCCGCGACCTCGTCGGCCAGCGCGGCATGCTCGGCGGGATACACGTCGCCGACGTCACCGCCCAGCACCGCCGCGGTGCGGCCCGTCGTCAACGCTCCTCGATGCGCGGCCGAATCCACGCCACGCGCCAGGCCGCTGACCACGGTGACGCCTCGAGCGGCCAGATCGGCCCCAAGGCGATGGGCGACGTCGAGCGCGGCCCGCGACGCGGCGCGGGCACCCACGAGCGCGACGCCGGGCCTGGCCACGCAGCTCAACGTGCCGCGATACCACAGAGCGGGCGGGGCATCGGACAAGGTCAGCAAGTGCGGGGGAAACTCGGGATCGTTCCACGCCACGGTGCGGATGCCCCGGCGTGCGGCGGATTCTCGTGCCTCGAGCGCGCGAGGCAGGAGCGCATTGGCCAACTCGGCAAGCAGGGGATCGTCGGCCAACAACCGCTCGGTCAGCCCGGTCCTGGGCAGCGAGGGGGCCAACGTCAGAGCGAGGGCGTGATCGTGCGTCATGGCGCCTCCAGACAGGCCGTCTCGACCTGCGGCTGGTGCACCCGACCCGCGACCATTCTGACACCTTTCGAAAACACTCGGCGGAGTTCGACGGACCCCTTCGACGGAGATCCCGTCATTTGTTCGGAAATGCCGTGGTACATGGCTTGCTGCGTACGGAGACGATGCGTCCGTCCGAGCTGTCGTGCCGCGACGAAGTTTGGGGCCCTCTTGGTCAGGGGACGAGCGGAGTCCGGTGGTATAGTGGGGCCAAATCCTTATGCGGATGAGGGTACTCGTCTTCGCGGCGCTCGTCGGGTGTTTGCCCGCAACGGCCTCGGCCGACGCGCGAGGTGACGCCAAGGAGCAAGTGAAGTTCGGGGTGGCGGTCGCGCAACGGGGGCTGTGGCGCGAGGCCATCTACCGCTGGGAACGCGCAACGAAGCTGGACCCCACGTACGCGGCGGCGCACAACAACTTGGCCATCGCATACGAGCACGAAGGCGAGCTGGACAAAGCCCGTGGCGCCTACGAGAAGGCCATGGAGCTCGAACCCGGCAACACCCTCATCAAACAGAACTACGAGTTGTTCAGGGAAATCAATGACCGCTCGACTCGCAAAGACGCTAGCTAGCGCGGGCTTCGCGGCGCTGACGGCCGCGTGTGTCAGCTACACCGAGATCCCCATCGAGACGCCCATCCGGCCCACGATGGACGTCTCGGCGTTCCAGCGCGTGCTGGTCGCGGGCTTCATCTCCGGCGGCAGCGAGGACGTGGACGGCAACCTCGAGACCACCAGGCTTCTGCGAAGCCAGCTGCGTAACAAGTCCGGGCTGCGCGTCATCGATTCAGACTCCCTGCCCCTTCTCGAAGTGGCCAACGAGGGCCGCGGCACCGACGCGCCCTCCACGCCGGCGGCACCCAAGGACGAGAAGGAGATGGATCTCTACGCCAACGTCTTCGCCAACGTGGAGTACTGGAAGAAGATCGGCGAGGAGTACCAGCAGCCGCTGATCGTCACGGGCACCGTGATGTTCTCGCCGCACCAGCGCAACAGCATCGTGCAGCGCGAGGAAGAAGTGTACGACTCGTTCGGCCGGCGGCGCGTGGTTCCGGTGCGTCAGTACATGGAACGCAAGGGCTTCCGGCTGTCCCCCAAGTTCATCTTCATCGACGGCCGGACGGGCACCGTGATGCATTCGCAGACGGCCAGCGAAGAGATCCTCTACAACGCCAATCAGACCACCCCGGCCCTCTCGTCCTATTTCGAGCTGATGGACCGGGTGCTGCCGAGCTTCCTGAGCGCGCTGAGCAGCCAAAAGGTGAAGGGCACCAGGGTTCTTTTGCAGTAAGTCAAGGGAACACGGGTCCTTTTGCAGTAAGGGTCCTCCTCCTGCTAAGCTAAGAGCTTTCGCGCACGGCCGCGGAGCGGCTCTGGGCGCTGCGCTTTCGTAGTCTCGCCATTTTCGAGGTAACGCACGTGTACGCGATTGTTCAAGCGCGCGGCCGCCAGTTGAAGGTCGTGCCCGGCACGGTGGTGGAAGTGGACGGCACCCAGGGCGTGCAGGGCGATCCCTTCACCTTCGACCAGGTGCTGCTCATCGAGCGGGCGGCCGGCGACGTGGTGGCGGGCTCGCCGTACGTCGCCAACGCCAAAGTGATTGGCGTCGTGGACGGTGAAGCCCGCGGGCCCAAGTTGCGGGTGTTCAAGAAGAAGCGCCGCAAGGGCTTCCGCAAGACCCGTGGCCACCGCAGCTTCTTCACGCGCGTCCGGGTGACGGATATTCAGGTCTAAACATGGCAACAAAAAAAGGCCAAGGTAGTTCTCGCAACGGGCGCGACAGCAACGCCCAGCGGTTGGGTGTCAAGCGCCATGACGGCAACATCGTGTCGGGCGGCTCGATCCTGGTGCGCCAGCGCGGCCGCCGATTCGAGCCGGGCCTGAACGTGGGCTGCGGCAAGGACGACACGCTGTTCGCGAAGGTGACCGGCAAGGTGCGGTTCGAGGATCACGGGCAGCACGGCCGTCGCATTTCGATCATCCCCGCCGAGTAGTTCAGCCAGCCGCCGGTTCCCGGCGGCGCCACACCTTCGCACGCCATGTTCGTCGACGACGTCGATATTCGCGTCTTTGCCGGAGACGGCGGCAAAGGGTGCCTCAGCTTCCGGCGCGAGAAGTTCGTGCCCCGAGGCGGGCCCGACGGTGGCGACGGTGGTCACGGCGGGTCGGTGGTGATCGTGGCCGCGGCCACGAAGAACACCCTGGTCGACTTCCGCTTCCATCCAGAGTTTCAGGCCAAACACGGGCAGCACGGGCAGGGCTCCAACCGCACCGGCTCATCCGGGCACGACCTCAACATCGAAGTCCCCGTCGGCACGCTCATCTTCGAACGGCTGCCGGATGGCTCGAACGTCCTCGCCGCGGACCTGGCCAACGAAGGCGACCGAATCCTGATTGCTCACGGCGGCCGCGGTGGCCGCGGCAACTCGCAGTTCGTGTCGTCCACCAACCGTGCGCCACGCCGCACCGAGCCAGGCCAGCCCGGCGAGCAGAAGACGCTGCACCTCGAGTTGAAGCTCGTCGCGGACGTCGGGCTGATCGGCTTCCCCAACGCCGGCAAATCCACGCTGATCTCGCGCATCTCGGCCGCTCGGCCCAAGATCGCCGACTATCCGTTCACGACGCTCATTCCAAACCTGGGCGTCGTCCGGATGGATGACACCCGCAGTTTCGTGGTGGCCGATGTGCCGGGCCTCATCAAGGGCGCCAGCCTTGGGCACGGGTTGGGCCACCAGTTCCTGCGACACATCGAGCGGACGAAGGTGCTGGTGCACCTGGTCGACGTTTCCAGCACGTCGGGGCGCGACCCGGTCGAGGACTTCGACACCATTCGTGGCGAACTGCGGCTCTTCGACCCGCAGGTCTTCGCCAAGCCGCAGATCACCGTGGCCACCAAGCTCGACGCCCTCGACGAACCGGAGCGCCTGGAGCGACTCGAGGCACACGTCGCGGCGCTGGATCTGCCGTTCTACCGTATCTCCGCGGTGACCGGCGACGGGTTGCGGCCCCTGCTCGAAGCCCTGTGGCAGGCGATTGTGACGGAGCGTCAGGAATCAGCCCTTCCGCCGGCCGAGCCGAGCGTGGATGCGGATGCGGAGGGGCCGGACCTGTTGACGTCGGCCATGCGCGGAGGGCAATGACGTCGGGCGCGCGCCTCGGCCTGCTGGGCGGCACCCTCGACCCGACCCACTTCGGCCATCTGGACGCGGCCGAGACCGCGCGCCAGGCCCTCGCGCTCGACGAGGTGTGGCTCCTTCCCTCCCACGACCCGCCTCACCGCCACGCCGACCCCATGGCCACATCCTTCCACCGGTTCGCCATGGCCACGCTGGCCATCGTGGACCGGCCGCAGTACCGGGCCAGCGACATCGAACTGCGCCGCGCCGGCCCGTCCTATACGATTGACACGTTGCAGGAACTCCACGCCGCTGGCTGGGCGCCGTCGCAGATTTTCTTCATCATCGGCGTTGACGCGTTCGCGGACATCGCGTCGTGGCGGGCATTTCCGGCGGTGCTGGATGCCTCGAACTTCGTCGTGATAGGTCGCGCCGGCACGGCCCCAGCCCCTGTGGCATCACGGGCGCCGGCACTCGCCGCCCGCGTCGAGACGCCAACGTATCGTGCCGGCCATCCACACGATACGAAGATCTTGCCCGTGAACGGGCCCACGCGCGACGTGTCGTCGTCCCTCATCAGAACGCGCCTTCGAGACCGCCAGCGCATCGACGATCTGGTCCCGGCGTCGGTCGAACGGCATATCATGGCCCATGGTCTCTACAGACCGGTAGGCAGCTTGCATGAAGAACGCTAAGAAGTCCGAAACCCCAACCGCTTCGACCACTGCTTCAAGCGCCCCGCCACGGGCCGCGCGCGCCAAGTTTCCAAAAGCCGTTTCGACGGCCATCGACGCGGCGCGCGACAAGAAGGCCCTCGACATCGTGGTGTTGGACCTGCGGAAGGCGGATGGGTTCACGGACTTCTTCGTCATCTGCACCGGGGCCAACCCGCGGCAGATCACGGCCATCGCCGACGCCGTGCGCGAGGCGCTCAAGCAGGGCGGCGAGCGACCGGCCGGGATGGAGGGGAACGACGCGTCGCAATGGGTGCTGCTGGACTACTTCAACTTCGTCGTCCACGTGTTCAGCCGCGAATGCCGGACCTTCTATGACCTCGAGCGGTTGTGGGGGAACGCCGGCCGGCACGAAGTGGCGCCGGTCTAGCCTCGCCCGCGCGGGTACCCATGTCCTCGACGCGCTGCTGGCGGTCACGCTGGCGCCGGCGTGCGCGGCCTGCCACCGGGTCCTGGACTCCCCTCTTGGCGGCCCGGTCTGCGCACACTGCTGGGACGCACTGCGTCCGCTCGTAGGCCCCACCTGTCGAACCTGCGGCGTGCCCATCGCTGCCGGAGGTGGCGCCTCGGCGCAGGACGAATCGTGCGCCGCGTGCCGCCGCCGACCAAGCGCCGTGGATTGGGGACGCGTGGCCGCCGACTACTCCGGTTGCCTCCGGGACATCATCCACGCGTTCAAGTACGAGGGACGCCGGTCACTGGCCGGGCCACTGAGCCGCGTGCTGGCGGAGGCGGGCGCCTCGGTACTGGCTGGGGCCGACGGCGTGGTGGCGGTGCCACTGCACCCCTGGAAACGCGTGCGGCGTGGCTTCAACCAGGCGGCGGACCTGGCAGGCGGCCTGGGACCTCCGGTCGTGGCCGCTTTGTGGCGGGTCCGCGCCACCCGTGCTCAGGTTGGGCTGGCGGCCGGAACGCGTCGCCGCAACGTCCGCGACGCGTTCATGCCGTCGCCCCTGCTGGGGTCTCGGGGGCGTGAGCGCGCCGTGACCGACCGCGTGATGGTGCTGGTGGACGACGTGCGCACGACCGGCGCCACGTTGCACGAGTGCGCGAGGGTGCTGAAGCAGATGGGCGCGCGCGAAGTCCGGAGCCTGGCGCTGGCGCAGGCACCCGCGCGCGAGTCAAAGGCCTAGCTTAGGACCCACCGCGGCGCGCACATCGTCGGCCACGACGACCCGGTCGCGCGCGGCGTCCAGCATCGCCCACCCGCGCGCACCTGCCTGCCGCAGGTAGCTGGTGCGGACACGGCTCAACAGATCCAGGTCTCGTTCGTACTTGTCGCGCCCGGCCCGTTTCCGCGCCAGAGACTCGGCGGGCGCGATGTCGAGCAGCACCGTCGCATCGGGCTGCGGCAAGGGAGCCTGGATCTCCTCGAGCCACCGCGGGTCCAACCCTTGCGCTTCGCCGTACGCGATGCTCGACGCCAGGTATCGGTCGCACACCAGCACCGTGCCAGCCGCCAGCTCGCGTTCGATCTCGCCCTTCCACTCGAAGCGATTGGCGACATACAGCAACTGCATCACGTCGGGGCCGTACTCCCGCTCGCCGTGAAGAGCCCGGCCGATCTCGGTGCCGAGGGGCGTCTCGTAGGTGGGGAACGACAGCAGCCGGACGGTGCGTCCGGTCGAGACCAGCCAATCCCGCAGCATCTCGGCCTGCGTCTGCTTGCCGCTCTGATCCAGGCCCTCGAAGACCACCAGCCGACCGCTCATGGTATGCCTAGAAAACTTGTCCGCTTGAAATCCAACCAACTGAGTCAAGTTTTCTCCGCCCCGCGAAGCGGGGCAAAAAGACACTGTGACTAGCGAGGCGGAGCCGCATGTTCGTTGGTCTCAGGCGCAGCCTCGCTACTCTTCGAGCGCGAGGACGTCGTCCAGCGTCTGGCGACGGCGAATCACGGACCAGGCTCCCGCATCCACCAGCACTTCCGGCGCCAGAAGCCTCCTGTTGTAGTTGGACGCCATCACGGCGCCGTACGCACCGGTGTCCAGCACGGCCACCAGATCGTCAACCTCCAGGTCGGGCAACCGCCGGTCGCGGGCGAACACGTCGCTGCTCTCGCAGATGGGACCCACCACGTCCCACGGCGTCTCGGACGTCTCGCGCGGCGCCACGGGGCAGATGCGGTGGTACGACCCGTACAGCGCGGGCCGCATCAACTCGGTCATGCCGGCGTCCAGCACGGCGAAGCGCCGGCCGTCCGGATACGCCTTCACGTCCACTACGCGCGACACCAGCGCGCCCGAGTGCGCCACCAGGGCACGTCCCGGCTCGAGCACGACGGGAAGGCCACAGCGGCGCAACGCCGGCAACACCGCCGCGGCGTAGTCGGTCGCCGTCAACGTCGGACGCCCGTCGTAGGCAACGCCAAGGCCGCCGCCCAGATCCATGTGCTCCAGCGCCACGCCGTCCGCTCGCAGAGTCACCGCGAGATCCGACAGCACCTCGGCGGCGCGCGTCAGCGGCTCCGGTGTGGTGATCTGCGACCCGATGTGCACGTGGACGCCGACGAAGCGAAGCCCCGGCACGTCCCGGCGGGCGCGGTAGACCTCGCGAGCCTCGGACAACGCTACGCCGAACTTGTTCGTCTTGAGGCCCGTGGAGATGTTGGGGTGGCTCTTCGCGTCGATGTCGGGGTTGACGCGCACGGCGACCCGCGCCGCGGTGCCCCGGTCGGCCGCAATCTGGGCGATGCGGTCCAATTCGCCCGGCGACTCCACGTTGATCGCGGCCACACCCTGGGCCACCGCGAACTCCAGCTCCGCCCGGGTCTTTCCGACACCGGTGAATACCACATCTTCGGGCGTGAAGCCCGCGCGCATCGCCACCTGCAGCTCGCCGATCGAGTTGGCGTCGGCCCGGCCTCCGAGCTGGCGGATCACCCGCAACAGCGCCAGCGTGGAGTTGGCCTTGAGCGCGTAGTGGATCGCGTGGGAGTAGCCGGCGAAGGCCTCGTCAATCGCGCCGTAGGCTTCGCGGATGGCTCGCGCGCTGTAGACGTACACGGGCGTCCCGACATGTTCGACGATGGATTCGAGGCTGACGCCGTCGCACGTCAGGCGGCGATCTGTCAGTCCGTACGGTAGGTACACGCGGATTTTGCATGGTATCATGCGCGCTATTCCCACTATAGACAGCGCTCCAGTTTGTCTTTTGCCCGGCTTCGCCGGGCTGACATCTTCCATGGCCTGTCGCCGGGCGCGCGTGAACTCGAGGCCGTACCGAGGGCGATATGCCGACTGACCCGCTGTCGGCACACGCGATGGACGACATCATCGCCCGCTGCCTCGACGGCGATCAGACAGCCTGGGACGCCATCGTCCGCCAGCACTGGCGGCGCGTGTTCAACATCGCGTACAAGTTCGTGGGCCGCCACGACCAGGCCGAAGACCTGACGCAGGACGTCTTCATCAAGCTGTTCCGATCGCTCAACACGTTCGACCGCCGCGCCAACTTTCAGACGTGGCTCGTCAGCGTCAGCCGCAACCTCTGCATCGACCACTATCGCAGCGCCCGCAAGGAGCGGGAAGCGATCAACCGCGACGTGGACCCCAACGAGCTGACGCCGATTGCGCCCGGCCCCAGCGCCTACGCGCAACTGGAGCACCACGACCGGGTCACGCTGCTGCGCGCCGCGCTCGAGGCATTGCCGCCGACGCTGCGCTCGGCCGTGATGCTGCGGGACATTCACGAGCGCACCTACCACGAGATCGCGACCGAGTTGCGATTGCCCGAAGGCACCGTCAAGTCCCGCATCAACAGGGGCCGCGCGGAACTGGCCCGTCACATTCGCCGCCTGCGCGACGAGCAGGACGCCCTGCGCAACAGTGGAGCCACATCATGAACCTCACCACCGACCGGAACCAGGACGTCTCGATCGTGCGCGTCAACGAAGCACGATTGATGTACCCGCTCTTGCCCGAGTTCAGCGGGGCCATCGCCCCTCTCATCGGACCGGGCAGCAAGCTGGTCCTGGACCTCTCGAACGTCACCTACGTGGACAGCGCCACCATCGGGTGCCTGATGGACCTGTACCGGCAGGTGAATGCGGCGGGGGGCGTGCTGAAGCTGGCCGGGGTCCAGAAACGCGTCGAGACGATGCTTTCGATGACGGGCGCGCACAACTTCCTCGAAATCCACGCGGACGAGGCTTCGGCCGTCCGCAGCTTCGGGAGCTAGCCATGCGCACCATCAAGACGACGACCGGTGCCGAGATCGCGCTCGACGGGGACTTGCTGGCGGTGATGGAGACCCTCTACCGCGAGGTCACGGTGAGGCGCGGGCTGGATCGCTCGTTCGAGGACATGTCGCGGGAGATCACCCACCTGATTGACCAGATGGACGAGGGCGAGCGTCGCGCCTACCTGCTGGAGAGCCTGTTTCTGAACACGGTGACCTACGAGAACGACAAGCTCGAGGCCTACATGCGCCGGATCGTGAAGTAGGCAGACCGCCTACCCTCGCTACTTTGCTTCGACCGGCACCGTGGCCAGTTGGCCGGTCTCGGCCGGCACTGCACCGTCGACGAGCGTCCACGCGTCGCGATCGGCCAGCACCTGCGCGGCAAACGCCGTGTGCAGGCCGTGCCCACCGCGGTGCGCCACCAGGTGGCCGATGACGGGGTGGCCCAGCAGCGCCAGGTCTCCGATGGCATCCAGGATCTTGTGACGCACGAACTCGTCGGCGAACCGGAGGGCGTTGTTGAGGATGCCGGTCTCGCCGATGACGATGGCGTTCTCCAGCGAGCCGCCAAGCGCCAGACCGCGCTGCCGCAGCTGCTCCACTTCCTTGAGGAACGTAAACGTGCGCGCCGGAGCGATCTCGTCCACGAACACGGCTTCGTTCACCCGCAGCGTGCGCTCCTGCTGGCGGAGCAGCGGGTGATCGTAGGCGATGCTGTAGGTCACCTTGAAATGGTCGGAGGGATACAGCGCCATGCGCTTGTCGCCGTGCGACAGCGAGATCGGCCGCAGCACCTTGATGTAGCGGCGAGGTGCCGCCAGCGTCTTCACCCCCGCCTCCTGGATCAAGAAGATGAAGGGCGCCGCGCTGCCGTCCATGATGGGCACTTCAGGCGAGTTCAGCTCGACGACGACGTTGTCGATGCCCAGGCTGACCAGCGCCGCCAGCAGGTGCTCGACCGTGTCCACTCGCACCGCGTCGCGGGCCAGGCCCGTGGCGTAGTTGATGCCGCAGACGTGGCTAACGGTGGCCGGCACTTCGAAGCCGCCCAAGTCGGACCGGCGGAACCGGATGCCGAAACCCGCCGGCGCGGGCTTCAGCGACAGCGTCACCTTGCCCCCGGAATGAAGGCCGATTCCGGCGCAGGAGGTGGAGCGTCTGATCGTTCGCTGCTGGTTCATCAGGCTAGACTCGACAGTCCGCTGGGTTCGCTCCCCTTCTGAAGCAACAAACATACCGCCACGAAGATACGGCGATCTCACAGGTTATCGGCAATACAGCCAATACTTTACGGGCTGCTGACGGCGTCGATCCTTGGGCGCGAGAATAGACTCGTGTGGCTACACAGCCACGCAATTTCGGCGTCTGAGTGAGGCTAATCAACCACGGTCGACGTCACGCCGCGCTGCCGAGAAGTGGCCGCAAGAAGACGCCGGTCGAGGAAGCCTGCGACGCGGCGACCTGTTCCGGTGTCCCCTCGGCCACAACGCGGCCGCCGCCCTGGCCACCCTCCGGCCCCAGGTCGATCAGGTAGTCGGCACACCGGATGACGTCCAGGTTGTGCTCGATCACCACCACCGTGTTGCCCTGATCGACCAGCTTGTTGAGGACGTCGAGCAACCGGCGCGTGTCTTCGAAATGTAATCCTGTCGTTGGCTCGTCCAAGATGTACAACGTGCGGCCGGTTCCCCGGCGCGATAGCTCGCGCGCCAGCTTCACACGCTGCGCCTCGCCGCCGCTCAAGGTGGTGGCCGACTGGCCCAGCTTGATGTACCCCAGGCCCACGTCCACCAGCGTGCGCAGCTTGTTGGCGATCGGCGGGAAGTTCTCCACGAGCGGCAGCGCCTGATCGACGGTCAGCTCCAGCATCTCGGCGATGGACCGTCCCCGGTAGAGAATGTCCAGCGTCTCGCGGTTGTACCGCCGCCCCTTGCAGTGCTCGCACGTCACGTACACGTTGGGCAGGAAGTGCATCTCGATCGCGATCACGCCGTCGCCCTGGCAGGTCTCGCACCGGCCGCCCTTCACGTTGAACGAGAACCGACCCGGCCGGAAGCCGCGCGCCTTGGCCTCCGGCATCATCGCGAAGAGCTCCCGGAGATACGTGAACATCCCCGTGTAGGTGGCGGGGTTGGACCGTGGCGTGCGGCCGATCGGCGACTGGTCGATCTCGATCACCTTGTCCAGCAGCTCGATCCCATCGATGCCGTCGTGCGCCCCCGGCTCGGCCGCGGCGCGGTAGATGCGCTTGGCCAGGGACCGGTACAAGATGTCGTTGACCAGCGTGGACTTGCCCGAGCCGCTGACCCCCGTGACGGCCGTCAGCGTGCCGAGGGGCAGCTTCACGTCGATGTTCTTCAGGTTGTTGGCGCGTGCGCCGCGAATGCCGATGTGGCCGCGGCCGGGCGCGCGGCGAACGGCCGGCGTCTCGATGGCCCTGTCGCCGCGCAGATAGGCGCCGGTCAAGGAGTCCGGCGCGCCGGCGATCAGCGCCGCCGGGGACCCTTGGAAGATCACGGCGCCGCCATGCTCTCCGGCGCCGGGGCCCAGGTCCACCACGTAGTCGGCGGTCCGAATCGTTTCCTCGTCGTGCTCGACGACGATCACCGTGTTGCCCAGGTCCCGCAGGCGCGCCAGCGTGGCCAGCAGCTTCCGGTTGTCGCGCTGGTGCAGCCCGATCGACGGCTCGTCCAGCACGTACAACACGCCGCTCAGGTGCGCGCCGATCTGCGTGGCCAGCCGAATGCGTTGCCCCTCGCCGCCCGACAGCGTGGCGGCACTGCGGTTGAGCGTCAGATAGCCCACGCCCACGTCGAACAGGAACCGCACGCGCTCCCGAATCTCGCGCAGCACACGGCTGGCGATGAGCCCTTCACGCTCGGTCAACTCGAAGGCGTCGAACGCCTCGACGGCTTCGCTGATCGGCAGGCTGACGTAGTCCGCGATGCCGCGACCCTTCACCCGGACGGCCAGGCTCTGCAACTTGAGTCGATGGCCGTGGCATTCGCGGCATTCGCGCAGCATGCGAAAGGGCTCGAGGTCCTCCTGCACGTTCCACGAACCGTCGTCGTAGCGACGTCGCAGGTTGGGGATCACGCCCTCGAACCCCTTGCCGAGCAGGGACTCGCCTCCAGTGGGCCGTCGGGACTTCCGCAGCTCGAACTCCGCCTCGGCGTCGTCCTCCGAGTCCTCCGGGCTGGTCGCATCCTCGCCGGCGTCCGACGCCGCGGCCCCGCGCTTCGACGCTCCCAGGCCGAACAGCACCAGTTCACGGTGCTTCTTGGACAGCTTGCCGAACGGCGTCTCGGGATCGAACCCGTGCGCCTGCGACAGCCCCAGGACGGCTTCGCGCACCAGCTTGCGGTCGCCCTTCGCCCACGGCGCGATCGCGCCGTCGAGGAGGGACTTCGATTCGTCCGGTACCACCAGCCGCGGATCGAAATCGTAGGAGGCGCCCAGACCCTGGCAGCTGGTGCAGGCACCGTGGGGAGAATTGAACGAGAAGGCCCTGGGCGTCATCTCGGGCATCGAGATGCCGCACGCCACACACGCCAGCTTCCGGGAGAACAGCTGGTCCCCGGTCTCGAACGTGTTGACGATCACGATCTCGTCGGCGAGCGCCAGCGCCACTTCGAGCGATTCGGAGAGCCGCCGCTCGACGCCGCTCTTCACGATCAGCCGATCCACCACGACGTCGATGTTGTGGTTGCGGCGCCGGTCGAGTTTCAGATCTTCGTCGAGCGAGCGAAACTGACCGTCGATTCTGGCCTTCGTGTAGCCGCGCTTGCGCAGCGCCTGCAGTTCCTTCTTGAACTCGCCTTTGCGGCCGCGCACCACCGGCGCCAGCACGTTGATGCGCGCATCATTCGGGTAGGACATCACCAGATCGAGGATGCGTTCCAGGGTCTGCGCGGTGATCTCCTGGCCACAGCGCGGACAGTGCGGCACGCCGATGTTGGCGAACAGCAACCGCAGGTAGTCGTAGATCTCGGTCACGGTGCCGACCGTGGACCGTGGATTGGAGCCGGTGGTTTTCTGCTCGATCGAGATGGCCGGCGACAACCCCTCGATGAGGTCGACGTCCGGCTTCTCCATCTGCTCGAGGAACTGGCGCGCGTAGGCCGACAAGGACTCGACGTAGCGCCGCTGGCCCTCGGCGTAAATCGTGTCGAACGCCAACGACGACTTGCCCGAACCGGACAGACCCGTGATCACCACCAGGCGATCGCGCGGCAGGTCCACGTCGACGTTCTTCAGGTTGTGAACGCGGGCCCCGCGCACCGCGATCCAGTCGTGCGACATAGGTTCGGAATTCCGCCCCTTCCGGAAACCTTTATCTTATCCAAATGGGGCGCGAGGGGCTGGAATCAATGCCCAATGCCCAATGCGCAATGCCCAAGTCAGGCGGGGCGTTTGCCTCTGAGGCGGCTGTGCCGATACCCGTAGCCCGCGTAGCAGGCGATGCCCACGAGCAGCCAGATCCCGAAGCGCTCCCACGCCTGGCGTGGCAGGCCCGCCATCACGAACAGGCACGCGGCGATGCCGAGCGGTGCCACGACCCAGACGGCCGGCACGCGGAACGGTCGAGGCCGATCCGGCTCGACGACCCGCAGTATCAGGACGCCGGCGCACACCAGCGCGAACGCAAAGAGCGTCCCGATGTTGGTCAGGTCGTACGTCTCGGCCGCGTCTCCGATGAGGGACGCCAGAGCGACCACGACGCCCGTCACAACCGTCGTCGCGTAGGGCACGCGGGTCTTGGGATCCACGCGGGCGGCCCACGCCGGCAGCAGGCCATCGCGCGCCATCGCGAAGAAGATGCGCGGTTGGCCGTACTGGAACACGAGCAGCACGGCCGTCATCGATACGGCGGCGCCAAGCGCCACCACCCAGCTCACACGCGTGTAGCCCGCCAGCTCCAAGGCCCTGGCCAGCGGGTCGGCCACGGCCAGCTGCCCGTACGGCACCATGCCGGTCAGCACGGCACCGACGACCACGTAAATCAAGGTGCAGACCGCCAGACCGCCCAGGATGCCGATGGGCAGGTTGCGTTGCGGATCGCGGGTTTCCTCGCCCGCCGTGGAGATCGCGTCGAAGCCGATGTAGGCGAAGAACACGATCGCGGCACCCTGGTGAATGCCGGTGAACCCGTTGGGCGCAAACGGCGTGTAGTTCCCGGCGCTGAGCGCCGTCATACCCACGCCAACGAAGAGCGCCAGCGCCAGGAGCTTCACGACCACAATGATGTTGTTGGCCCGGGAGCTCTCCTGGACACCGCGCAGGAGCAACCACGTAATCGCCAACACAATGCCGAAGGCCGGGAGATTGATGAGGATCGGGACCCCCAGCACGTGGGGGGCCGTGTCCAGCAGGGTTCGGACGCCCTCGTTCGAGCTCAGCAGAGCCGTGCGGTAGCCGGTGGTGAGCCAGGCCGGCAGGTCCAGCCCCACGCCTCGCAGCAGGGTGTTGAAGTAGTCGCCCCACGAAATGGCGACGGCCACGTTGCCGACGGCGTACTCGAGGATGAGATCCCAGCCGATGATCCACGCGACCAGCTCGCCGAGCGTGGCGTAGGTATACGCGTAGGCGCTGCCCGCGTGCGGAATCATCGCCGCCAGTTCGGCGTAGCACAGCGCGGCCAGGGCGCAGACCGCGCCGAGCAGGATGAAGGAGATGACCAGAGCCGGGCCCGCGCCGTAGCGCACCACCAGCCCGTCCGGGCCCACCTGTCCGGCGGCAGCCGTGCCGATCGCGCCGAAGATGCCGGCGCCGATGACGGCGCCGATCGCCAGCATCACCAGGTCCCCGGCGCCCAGGACACGCTTCAACCCGTCCGCCGCATCCCCCACTTGGAGGTCGGCGATTGGTTTGCGCGCGAAGTAGCTGGCCATAGTCAGCAGAGGGAGTCGAATCGATACGCCGAGTAGTTGGACACCACCACCCAGGTGCCGTTGGGGCCAAATGCCACGCCCACCAGCCCCCCACCGCCCACCACCAGTTCGGGCTCGGCTTCGGGAGTGGTGAACCGGTACACCCCGCCGCCCGTGGAAAGCGCGTCGGCGACGTACAACGCGCCGTCGGGTGCAAACGCCATCCCCTGCGGCCGGCCAAACGCCGGCGGCAAGGCGTGAACGGTCCCGTGGCGGTCCACGCGGTAGACGTGGTCGTAGGACCCCAGCGTCGGAGCCGTGACGAAGAGATCGCCGGTTGGGCCCATCGCCAGGTGAAAGGCCGCCACGCTCGGGGGCAGCGTCGCAAACGGCGTCACGATGCCGTCGCGGACGCGGAACACCGTGCCGCTTCGGTCGCCCACATACAGCCAGCCGTCCTGATCGAACGCCAGCCCGCAGGCCACGCCCAGGTCCGACGCCACCTGCACCGGCGTTCCCGATTCGTCGATGCGGTACACCGCGCCATCGAATCGGCTGGACACATACAGGGACCCGTTGGGACCGTAGGCCAGCGAGGTCGCGTTCACGATACCCGACACGTATGGCTGGCGGGACCCGGACGGTGTGACCCGAAAAACCGAGACCGGAGATTCCTGCCCGCGGGGACCGCTGTAAGTCACCAGCAAGTTGCCCTGTGGATCGAACACGGGGCTGTCCACCTGGTGCAGCCCGGCAGCCCACGTCCCGCCCACGGTCAGCGCGGCCGACCAGCCCGCCTGGTGGCTGCGAATCGCGACGTCGCCGCCCGGCAGATCCGACGGGACGATGACAACCAGCCGCTTCGGGGAGGCGAACACCACCTGCGCCGGCACGGCACCGACGGTGACGTCCACCGACTGGCCCACATCGATGCCATCGCCCGACAGCGTGACCCGGGCGCCTTCAATCGCCCGCTGGGGGCTCGTGACAAGTGTGTGCGTCAGACGGACCTGACCTTACGTCTCGTCGAGTTCGACGTTCCAGTACAGGTAGTCGCGCCAGCTCTCGGGTGCGTTGCGCACGCCGATCGTGAGACGCATGGCTGGCGCCGAATCCGGCCGGCGAGGATTGCGCAGTAGACGCATGCCGGCCTCGGATGGCGTGCGGCCGCCCTTCCGTCGATTGCACGTGATGCAGCAGGTGACGATGTTCTCCCAGTCCTTCCGGCCACCTTGGGCCACCGGCACCACGTGGTCGAAGGTCAGCTCCATGGGAGAAAAGGCCTGGCGACAGTACTGACAGGTGTGGGCATCGCGGGCGTAGATGTTGGCGCGGGAGAACGGCACATAGTCGAGTCGGCGACGAATTTTGACGAACCGAAGCAGCCGTATGACGGACGGCAGCCTGAAGCTGAAGGTGACGGAGCGAATCTCGCGGTCATGGACCGCAATCACCTCCACCTTTCCCTGGCACCAGAGCGTGATCGCCTTTTGCCAGTCGACAACCTTCAGCGGCTCGTAGGACGCGTTGAGGAGGAGCGTTTGCTCCATACGCAGGATGATCCGTTGCCCGAGTTCGTGCTGTCAAGCAGGCCTGCTACCATAACTGCTAACGAACACAGTGGGTTACACCGACAGCTCCCTCACGGTGAGACTCGGCCATGCGGTCGCAGTGTCGTCTTTGGCGGTGATCACCGCCGGTTGCGCGACAACAGGGGCCGTCCCGCGCCCATTTCCCGGCGCGAAACCGGTGCCTGCCCGACCCGCGCCGGAACCTCCCGCACCCATCGCCGCGACCCCGGCAGCCGTTCCCACGGGGACGGAGGCGCCCGTTCCGGTGACGGGGCCACCCGGCGTGGTCGAGCCGGCCCCCACCGAGCCTCCGTCGCTGGCGGCCCTGGCCCTCGCGTCGGCTCTCCAGTTCCAAGGGGTGCGCTACAAGAGCGGCGGCAGCGACCCGTCCGGGTTCGACTGCAGCGGTCTGGTGCAGTACGTGTTCGCCCGTCAGGGCATCGCCATGCCCCGGGAAGTCCGCCGTCAGTTCGAGGTGGGCTACGAGATCGAGACCGACGAGGTGCAGCCGGGAGACTTGCTGTTCTTCAACACCGAGGCGGACGGTGCGTCCCACGTCGGCATCGCGATCGATGCGACGGCGTTCGTGCACGCCCCGAACTCGCGTGGCGTGGTGCGAGTGGAACGTCTGTCCACGACGTATTGGTCTCGCCGGTTCCTCGGCGCCCGGCGAATCGAATAGGCTCGCCGTCGCCTCCCCTGCCGTCTTCCGCCTCGGCCGTTCCGGCGCTTCGGAGCACGCCCCGCGGGGAGGACTGCGTTGAACTGCCAGCCTTCCCCGCGGTACGAAGCTACGGCGTCAGCGCGCCGAGTTGATTCGCTTCTGGCGCCGCTTGGCCGCAGCGATCAGCAGTCCCGACCCCAGCAGTACGAGGGAGGCCGGTTCGGGCACTGGCTGCACCTGCTGCACGCTGCCAATCGTCATGTCGTCGAACCCGAAATCGTCGCCGCCACCACCGCCGACGTTACTGAAACTGGCGCTGGTGAACGGATTCGCAGTATCGATGTAGCCGAAGAAGAACACAGCTCCGTTCTGAGCCCCGCCGAGGGGATGCGGGATATCGATCGAGACTGATCCACCGCCAGCCAGCGTCAACGTGAGCCGCGCATTGATATCTCCGACATCGATTCCGTAGAAGCCGAAGGCCGCCACTGGATCGGAGAAGCCGATCGAGAAGTTGTTGCCCGCTCCAGTGCGCCACCACTTCGACCCCGAGGTGGCATTCTGGCCGGTGCCGGGGTCATCGTCGACCGCGCCGCTGCCGGCCAATGTTGCGGTTCCGGCACCAGGGAAGTTGAGGGCAAGTGGCGCCCCAACGCCGTCGGCGTAACCCTCGAACGTTTCAGTGCCGACACCGACCAGGTTCGCAAGGAAAGAGGCCCGAGCAGCCGCGGCATTGGGGAAGGCCCCAATGACGGCGCCGGCCTGATCGAACACGCCCTGATCGTTGGCAAAGAACGTGAGCGGGGCGGCGTGTGCCGAGCCTGCGAAGCTGACCGTTGCGGCGAGTAACCACACAGTTTTCAAGATCCGAGTTTTCATCAAAAGGGCCTCCTGCATTTAGCTGGAGAAAACGCGTTCCAACGTTCGTGCCATATCGCGAACGCACCGTTTGGCGTAGGTCTTTGCAGCATCGGCACCGAAAAAGTCCGACTTCATGCAGACATTCATCTGCCGGTAGGCCGCCGCGGGGACTAGGGCTGCGGCGCGGGCGCCGGCTCCACGCCTCCCGGAACGGGCTCAGCAGGCACCTCAGGCACCACCTCCGGGGAGGGCTCGGTGTCTGGTGCTTCGGCCTGCGCGTTGTCGGCCGTGCGCGCCGGCGCCACTTCGACCGACGCCGGGGGCGGCTCCACGCTCCCCATGCGGCCCAGGATGATCTGTTGCCGACGCAGCAACCGTGGGGGCGGGCGCCCCGGGCTGTAGCGAATCGGATTGATCAAGGCACCCGCCAGCAGTGCCGACTGCGCCCGGCTGAGCGCCGCGGCCGGCACGCCGAAGTACCGCCGCGCGGCCGCCTCGGCGCCCCACACGCCATCGCCCCATTCCACGACGTTCAGATAGAGCTCCAGGATGCGTGCCTTGGGCAGCTCAGCCTCGAGACGCCGCGTGATGATCAGCTCGCGCAGCTTTCGGAGCGGGTCGCGCGAGGGCGACAAATACAGGTTCTTGGCCAGCTGCTGGGTGATCGTGCTGGCGCCTCGTGGTGCATTGCCCCGTTCGATGGCAGTCTCGATCGACACCTTGATCTGTTCCAGATCGATGCCTTCGTGCTCCCAGAACGCGCTGTCCTCGGCCACCAGCACAGCCCGCTTGAGGTGCGCCGAGATTCGACGGTACGGCACCCACGTGTAGGTGCGGCGGGCCTGCCCGCCCTCCGCCTCCGCCTCTCGGGCCCGCAGCTCCATGAATGCCGTGGTGGTGGGATTGGCCTCCGCCAGGCCGCGCACGTCCGGCAGGGTGAGGTACATGTAGGCCACGGCGGAAAACGACACGGCGGCGACCACGGCGAAGCCGGTCACCCAGATAGACCTCCGACTGCTCTTCCCGCCCGCGCCCCGCATGGGCATGCCCATCAGCCGGCCACCACAATCTTGAGCTGGGCGCCCGCGCGCGGCGAGCCGCCCGGCTCCGCGTGATTCATCGTGGCCAGGGCCGCGGGAGTGATGGCTCCGCCGGAGCGGCCCGCCAGCGCCTGCCACGTATCCCCGGCCCGGGCGGTATACAACTCGATCCGGGCAGGCTTGATCGCCGCCGCCTCGGCAACCGACAGCGACCTGAAGGTCCGGATCGACGTGTCGAAGGCCGCAAGGTGCTGTTGAAACGCGGCCGGAGGAGCCAACCCCGCGATGACATACACCTTGTCCGCGTAACGGAAGTGAGCGGCGCGGCCGGTCACCTCACCCAGGCCCTCGATCTGCCCCTGATAGGTGCCGAGGTAGGCGTCCAACCCGCCGATCGACGTGCGCTCGCCGCGGGTCAGCGCCAACCCGGCCTGGCGCATGCTGGCCGCGGCAATGTCCTGGATGGTGCTGCCAGCCGGCTGTTCCACGAGCTGGAGTAGGAGGAACGCGTCCCCGGTTGGGGCCTGCGCCATCACCTGACGGGCGCTGTTGGCCGTCGTCCAGCCGTTCGGAAAATCCAGCCGAAAGCGCAGGGGCGGGTGCAGGAACGTCTGCCCGCGAAAGAGGCCTTGCTCCGGGTTGTCGCCGTAGATGAGACCGGCCAGGCGATCCACCAGGCGCGCGCGACCCGTCTCGAAGGAGGCGCCGCCAGCTCGCAGCTTCGTGACCGTCGGCGCTACTTCGCTGACCCGCGCCAGGGGCTCGGGGTGCGTCGACAGAAAATTGGGCACACCCTTGCGGTCGCCCGACGCTTCTGCCAACCGGCCCAGGGTGGAGAGCATACCGGGCACACCGCCCGGATCCCATCCCCCCGCCGCGGCGTAACTGGCGCCCAGCTGATCCGACTGCAGTTCGTCGTCACGCCCGAACTTCAAGAACATCAGGCCCATCGCCTGCTCCGACGCCTGGCCGAACGGCCGCGCGGCCGGCACGAACACGCCCAGCGCCACCAGCCCCACCTGCCCGCCGATGGCGCGGGTGTACTGCTGCGCCGAGTGCCGCGCGGTCACGTGTCCGATCTCGTGTCCGAGCACACCGGCCAGCTCGGCTTCGTCGTCCAGAAACGGCAGGATGCCGCGCGTCAGGTAGATGAACCCGCCGGGCAACGCAAAGGCGTTGATCGCCGGCTGATCCACGACGGTGAACTGCCACGGCAGGGACGGCCGCTGCGACAGCTTGGCCATGCGCAGGCCGATGTCGCTCACATAGCGCTGAAGCTCCGGAGCCTCGTAGACGCCCATTTCTTGGCGGATCTGGGCGTCGCTGTCCTTGCCGAGGGCGATCTCCTGCGACTCGCTCATCAAGGTCAGCTCGCGGCGTCCCGTCACGGGATTGGTGGCACACGCCGAGCTCAGCGCGGCCAGTCCCATCAAGGCCGCCGCCACACAGAGGACCGACGCGCGCGAACACTTGCGAGCCGTCATCTTCAACCCCCTGCGCCAGACAGCCGGCACGGGACGGAGCATCGATCTAGCGAAGCACTGCCTCAGGCGCTCGCAGCGCCATCGACGCTGCGGCCACGCCGGCACCGGACGGGGCTTGGTGGCCGTTGGCCGACAAGGCGGCCTCGAACGCGCCGAAGAACTGCAGCAGCGTTTGCGGCGTGGAGCTGGCGCCCATCAGGCCGACGCGCCAGATCTTGCCCGCCAACGGCCCCAGGCCAGCGCCGACCTCCAAGTTGTAGCTGGTGAGGAGCGTGCGTCGCACCGCGGCCTCGTCGACGCCAGCCGGTACCCGGACGGCATTCAGCGTCCACAGTCGCTCGCCCGGCGGCGGCACCAGGGACAGGCCCATCGCCTCGATCCCCGAGACGAACGCACCATGGTGCGCCTGATGCCGCGCCTGTCGGGCCGCCAGGCCCTCCTCCTCGACCATCAGCAGCGCCTCGCGCAGCGCGTAAATGAGCGACGTCGACAACGTGTGGTGATACTTGCGCGCCGTCCAGTAGTCCTCGAGGAGCTTCAGATCCAGGTAGAAGCTGCGGCACGGGACGAGACGCGGGCGCGCCGAACCCGACACCGCGATGGGCGACATTCCCGAGGGCGCACCGATGCACTTCTGGCTGCAGGAGTACGCGACGTCCACGCCCCACGCGGCCAGCTCCAGCTCGTGACCGCCAAGCGAGGTCACGGCGTCCATGATGGTCAGCGCACCGTGCTCGCGTGCAACGGCCGCAAGTTCCTTGGCCGGATTCAGCACACCGGTGGACGTCTCGGCGTGCACAAAGCCCACCACGTCGGCACCGTCGCGCTTCAGTTCGTCCCGAAGCCGCGCCGGATCGCAGGCGCGCCCCCATTCCACGTCCACGCGCCGCACCGTCGCGCCGTAGCGCGAGATGATCTGCGCCAGGCGATCCCCGAAGTAGCCGGTGACGACCACCACGGCCTTCATGCCGTCGGAGACGGTGTTGGCGACGGCCGCCTCCATGGCCGAGGTCCCAGTGCCGGACGTCGCGATCGTCAGCGCCTTCTCGTCGGCTTTGAACAACCGGCCGAGCGATTGACGAACGTCGTCGAGCATCGGCACGAAGGCCGGGTCCAGATGGCTCAGGACGGGAGCTCCCAGGGCGCGCATCACGCGCGGAGGAATGAGGCTGGGGCCGGGGCCCAGGAGAATGCGTTCGGTCGACGGAAGGGACATGGGTTGCTAAAGGTCCTCTTGGATTGTCGGTCGTGACGGGTTACGAAACAGGTGAAGCCGGGGCAAGGGCGTCCAACGCGTGAAGCTGTGCGCGAATCAGGTCCACCACCTGAGGGGATGCTGGTCGTAGCGGCGGCCGGGGTGGCCCGCCGGAGTAGCCCAGCAGATCCAAGGCGGCTTTCAGTCCGGCCACGCCGTAGGTGCCGCCAATGGACCGCGCGATCGGCGTCAACCGCTGCTGCAACCGGCGGGCATCGTCAACCGACCCGAGCCGCACCAATTCCTGCAGGCGGACGCAGTCGTCGGGAAACAGCGAGGCGAGCGCCAGGACGCCGCCGTGGCATCCCGCGGAGAGCGCGAAGAAAAAAGTGGTCGCCGAGCCCGCGAGCATCGTGAAGTCGGCGGGAGTCCGCGCCACGCAGTCCGCGATATAGGCCACGTCGCCGCCCGACTCCTTCATCCCCACGATGTTGGGGTGCTCGGCCAGCCGGGCCACGCTGTCCACGGGCAGCGTCACCCCCGTGAACATCGTCACGTTGTAGAGCAGCACCGGGACCGGCGACGCATCGGCCACGGCGCGGTAGTGGCGCTCCAGCACGTCGCCGGTCATCTGCGCCTTGAAGAACGCCGGCGTTCGCACCAGCACGGCATCCGCGCCCGCGGTGGCCGCGCGGTGGGTCGCCTGGATCGTGGCCCGCGTGGATTCGCGCCCGGTACCGACAATGAAGGGTCGGCCGGCAGGAACGCCCGCGCGGGCAGCGTCCACCACACGGTCGGCTTCCTGGTCGTCCAGTTGAGCCGCCTCGCCGTTGGAGCCAAGAACGACAAGGCCCGACAGCGACGTCTGCATCCAACGCGCGACGTTGCGGCGGAGCGCCGGCTCGTCGACCGATCCGTCGGTGGTGAAAGGGGTGGTAATCGGTGTGAACACCCCCGCTAGTGCGGGCATCGACTCATTGTACAGGGACGCGCCCGACGTCCCGCAGCACGAGGTTCACCCCCAGCACCACCAGAAAGATCGCGGCGGCCGGCGCCAGCGTCCACGGCGCGTCACCCAGGAGGGCCACGTTGGCGGCGTCCTGCAAGAGCGTGCCCCACGTCGGCGTGCCGTCGGGAAATCCCAGGCCCACGTACGACATGGTGGCCTCGGCGAGGATGAAAGCCGGCATCAGCAGCGTGGCCTGGGACGCGATGTGCCCGGCGGCCGCTGGCAGCAGGTGCGTCACCACGATACGGACCGGTCCGGCACCCATTGCACGGGCGGCCTGCACGTAGTCCTGTTCGCGCTCGGACCGCACGATCGCACGCACGCCCCTGGCCATGACCGGCCATCCGAACAGCGTGAAGATGCTGGCCAGGGCCACGAACGTGGTGGCGGGCGGCACCACCAGCGGCAGGGCTGCGCGGAGCGCCAGCACGACGTAGATCGCGGGCAGCACCAGCACGAACTCGGACACTTTCACGACCGCGTCGTCCAGCCGGCCACCGGCATAGCCGGCCACGGCGCCGAGGACCGCGCCGACCAGCGTGGCGCCGAGCATGCTGACAAGCGCCAACGCCAAGGTGATCTGCGACGCGTACAGCAGTCGCGAGAAGGTGTCGCGGCCGAAACCGTCGGCGCCAAGGAGCAGCAGCGGCACGCCGCCGTCCGGATCCGCCGTGACGAGCCGCTGCGATGACAGCCACCGTAGCGGCGTCGAGGCGTCGTCCGCTTCTCGAAACTGACGTTCCAGACGGTTTACGACGCGAAGGGGCCGCACGAACGGGGCCCGCAGTCCACTTTCGTCATACAAGTGAATGGGCGTGGGCGGCGCATAGAGCAGCGCGTCGAACCGTCGATCGGGCGGGTTGGGGGCGAGCCACGAGGCACCGAGGGTCGCCAGCACCACCAGCGTCAACACCACCACGCCCAGGCGATTCACGCCCGCGCCTCGGTCACCCTGGGATCCACGTAGGCCAACAGGATGTCGCCGACCAGCGTGCCGACGGCGAGAAACAGCGACCCCGTGGCGGCGCATCCGGCCACCAGGTAGATGTCTCGCGCCTTCAGCGCCTCGAACATCAGCCGACCCAACCCGGGCCACGCCGTGATGTGTTCCACGACGAAGGATCCGGACAGCAGCGCGCCGACCGCGACGCCGAAGACCGCGCAGATGGGCCGTAGCGACGCGGGCCACGCGTGGCGCCACAGCACCGCGTCCTCGGACACGCCGCGCGCCGCGGCCGCAACCAGGTAAGGTTGCCCGCCCACCTCGGTCAGCGCCTGCGACTGGAGGCGTTCGAAGGTGGCCGCGATCGGCAGCGCCAGCGCCACCGTGGGCAAGCAGAGGTGCCAGCCCAAGTCCAACAGCCACGAACCCCACGACATCGTGGGGGCGGCAATGGAAGACATGCCTCCAACAGGAAACCACCCCGTGCGCGCGGCCGCCAGCACCAGGAGCAAGGAGGTCACGAGCGGCGGCACCGACACGCACAGCAACGACGCGGCACGCAACACCTCGCGCCAGCGCGACGTGCCGGGGCGACCGGTGGCGACCCCCAGCAGCACCCCCGCCACGGTAGCGGTCACCAGCGCGGCCAGCGCCAGCACGGAGGTGTTGAGCGCGGCGCGCGCGACGAGCCCGCGAACGGGTTGGTTGTACAGGTAGGAGTCGCCCAGGTCCAACCGCAGCGCACGGCCAGCCCACAGCGCCCACTGCTGACCAATCGGGCGGTCCAAATCGAAGCGCGACTGGATGCGGCTCACCTCGGCCGGTCTGGCGCCTGGCCCCAAGTCGGCCGTGACGTCGCCGGGGGCCAGCCGCGTCAACACCAGCGCCGCGGACGACGCCACCGCGACCAGCAACACGGCGAAGGCCACGCGGCGCAGGAGGAAGCCGCCCATTTAGGGAGCTGGCGGCGCGTCCACTACGCTGAGCGAATCCGCGTTCCAGAGAATGGGTGGCCTGAGCACCGAGGGCACCACACCGCGCACGCGCACACTGTGGGCCGAATAGGTGCGCGGGGCCGCGTAGTAGATCGCCGGGACGTTCTCCGCGAACACCTGCTGCACGTCGTTGAAGAGCGCACGCCGCGCGGTGGGATCCGTGGTGGCGGCTTGCTGGCTCATCAGCGTGTCGATGCGGGCTTCCCACTCCGTGGCCGGCGCCTTCTGATCGAGGTTCCAGAGGTGTGCCGACCCCGAGCTGAGCCAGAAGTCCAGATTGGTGGCGGGGTCGAGATCGGTGGCGAGCACGCGCATGTACACGGCGTCGTAGTCGCAGGCGAACACGCGCTGCATCATGGCACCGTTTTCGAGGGGCGCCGCATCGAGCCTCACCCCAATCTTCCGCGCCTGCTCCGCGATTACTCCGAGTCCTCGCTCGTACCAGCCGAGCCCGCGTTGCGTAATGACGGTGAACCGGGCCTCGGTGCCGCGGGAGTCCTCCACGGTGCCGTCACCGTTACGATCCTCGAGACCGATGCTCGCTAGCAACGCCTTGGCCCTGGCCTCGCTGTAGGCGTAGCGCGGCAGGTTCGGGTTGAACCATTCCCGGTTGCCCGACGTGATGGGACCCCAAACCGGGACAGCGGCGCCGAGGAACACCGTTTGGGCGAACGCCTCGCGGTCCACGGCGTGCGACAGCGCTTGTCGAAACTCCTTGCGCTGCACGAAGGCAAACCGCGGGTCGGCCTTCTTCGCCTCCGGCTTCATGCAGAACCACAGCCCGTCCGCGGCCGGCGACACGCCCAGTTCCACCAGAGTCAGCGCCCCTTGCGCTTCCGATCGCCGCACCGGCACATAGTCATCGGACCGGATTTCGTCCTGCAGCAAGTCGCTGCCGCCGGCCTGCAAGCGCAGGAGCTCGGCGTTCTGGTCGGGCACCACTTCCAGCACGATCCGGTCCAGATACGGCAGGCGCGTGCCGTTAGCATCCGTGCGCCAGTAGTGCGGGTTGCGTTCGAGCACGACGCGTTGGCCCGGCTCGTAGGCCCCGAACACGAAGGGGCCCATGCCCACCACGTCGGCCGGCGGTGTTTGCATCGACCACGCCTGCTGAAACGTCCCGGATGCGTACACCGCCTCGAGCTTGTGCCGAGGCAGGATCGGCAGCGCGTCCAGGACGCGCAGCCCGGGCCCCACCGGGCCCGCGAAGTTCACCCGCACCGTGGTCGGGTCGAGCGCGGTGGCCGTGATGGGCTGACCGCCGGCCAGGAGCGACGTGGCGACGACACTGACCGTTGAATCGGTGCCGACCCTGAAAGAGAAGGCGACGTCGTCGGCCGTAAACGGCGCGCCGTCGGACCATTGCAGCCCGTTCCGGAGATGGAGCGTGTGGGAGAGCCCGTCCGCGCTCGAATCCCACCGTTCCGCCAGCCACGGCTCGAGTTCCAACGAGGCCCGGTTCACGCGAACCAGCTTGGCCTGGGTCAGGAGGCTCAACAACTCCGCCGACTGGCTGCCAACCGCAACGCGGTTGAACGAGCGCGGCTCCGCGCGAACCGTTGCCACCACTTGTCCCCCGCGACGCGGGGCATCAGAGGATGGGGAGCCAAGGTCGGCCACTCGCCGCGGGACGCCCAAGTACCAGACGCCGAAGGCGACCAGGAGGGCCGTGACGACAACGCCGGTCAGGCGGGGAATTCGGCTCATTTTTCGCCACACCGGCCAATTTGTTGTCCGGTCAAGAGACGGTCTCAAAATAGTGTGAAAAAAGTGAAAAGGGCGGCATTATTTGCAACGTTTCGGCCTTCTGAGCTCGACCGGCAGGATCCGGACCAGAAGCTGCCTGCGGCCGTGGTATCGGCCCCTCTTGGCCTGCTCGGCATATTCGGCTACAACTGATTCTAGCAAAAGGATTTAAGCGGCTCGCTCGGCGGTCTTTGTTCGCTGGCATGGACCCTGCGATTGCAGGAAGCATGGAGCAACCAGCGGCATTCGCCAACCAAGCCGAGAAAAAGGATGAAATCGCGGACTCGCAGGCCCAGGCACACCTTGGCCGCAGCGTGTCTCTGGATCAGGCCGCACAGCTCCTGCGCGTGTCGCGCCGCACCATATACAACCACATCCGTGATGGCCGGCTGGCCACCATCCGCACCTACGGCTCCCAGCGCGTGCTCGTGGAGTCGCTGGTCGCGCTGCCCTCATTCAACCGACGGAACCTGAACAACTTGTTCGCCGGGTTGCTGGCCTGCGTGCTGATGGTGATGGCCAGCGATGCCAGTGCGCAGGGCCGCCGGCCGCGCATGTCGTCCGACCTGCGCCACAAGGTGGATGCCGGGGACGCCAGGCCGACCTCCGTGATCCTGACGGGAAGCCGCGCTACCGTGGATGCCGTGGCCGCTCGGCATGGCCTACGCGTCGCGCGCCGGCTGGACTCGGGCGCCGTGCTGGACGTGCCAGCGGGCGCACTGGCAGGGTTGGCCACCGACGCCCGCGTCGATCAGTTGTCGAGCAACCACGAGGTGCGATCCTCGATGGCCGTCACCAACGAAGCCATTGGCGCAACGCTCCTGCAGTCGACGCGGTTGGCACAGCGTGCGCGACTGACGGGCAAGGGCATCGGCGTCGCCGTCATCGACTCGGGCGTCGCGCAAGTACCGCAACTGCTGGGTCGCGTAGTCGCGAGCGTGGACTTCACCGGCTCGAACACGAGGGACGAGTACGGACATGGGACGCACGTGGCCGGCATCATCGCGGCGGCGGACGTGAACCCGTTCGGCCAGGATTCCCAGGGCGTCGCACCGGGCGCGCACATCATCAGCCTGAAGGTGCTGGACGCCCACGGCGCGGGCATGGCGGGCAACGTGATTGCCGCCTTGGACTGGGTGGTAGCCAACAAGGCGAAGTTCAATATTCGTGTCGTCAACCTGTCGTTGGGCGGACCCGTGCTGCAGTCGTGGCGCGACGATCCGCTGTGCCAGGCCGTGGAACGCGCCTTTCGCGCCGGCATCCTGGTGGTGGCGTCGGCCGGTAACAAAGGCAAGCTGGCGGACGGTTCCCAGGTGTTCGGCGCCATCACGTCCCCCGGCAACTCGCCCTTCGCGCTGACCGTGGGCGCGCTGAACACCAAGGGCACCGCCGCCCGGTCCGACGATTCGGTGGCCACCTACAGCTCCAAGGGCCCCACGCGATTCGACCACCTGGTGAAGCCCGACCTCGTCGCGCCCGGCAACAAGATCGTGGGCCTCGCGGCGCCGGGTTCCACGCTGGTCCGAGAGCATCCCGAGCTCGTGACGTCCGGCCGGGACGGGCGCCGCCTGTCGCTGTCGGGAACCAGCATGGCTGCCGCGGTGGTTTCCGGTGCGGCCGCGCAGTTGCTGCAAGCCATGCCGAAGGCAGCGCCCGTGAGCCTGCGGGCACGGCTACAGTTCGGGTCTCAGCCGATGCCTGGTGCGGGGATCCTGACCGCCGGCGCGGGTAGCCTGAACGTGATGGGCGCGCTGGCGGCGCCGCGGACAGGGACCGTGAAGGTGGCGGGAGAGGCGACACGGTTCGGGTCCATGGCAATGGCCTCTGAAGGCCTTGGAAGCTCCACTCTTGTCCGTGGGAACACGTTCGTTTGGGGCGACACCTTCGTTTGGGGCGATACCTTCGTCTGGGGCGACACCTTCGTCTGGGGCGATACCTTCGTTTGGGGCGACACCTTCGTTTGGGGCGATACCTTCGTTTGGGGCGATACCTTCGTTTGGGGCGATACCTTCGTCTGGGGCGACACGTTCGTCTGGGGCGACACCTTCGTTTGGGGCGACACCTTCGTTTGGGGCGATACCTTCGTCTGGGGCGATACCTTCGTCTGGGGCGACACGTTCGTCTGGGGCGACTAGGAAGTAGCCACTTTCACACGAAAGGCTAGCAAACTAGCCACAACCAATACCAAATCGCTATCGCGAGGCAGGCAAGTGGCCGATAGCAGAAGTGGGAAAAGCCTTGGGCCCCACTTCATCACGCCCGCTTCGCTTCGCATACCTGGCGACCACAGGCTGCCTTGGGGTGTGGCTCGTCTGGGCATCCCTCAAGGAGTTAGCCACAAGCCCACCAGGGTTCGACTGGCTGCTCCTCGTAGGATTGACCGTCCTTGCTGCGTCTTTCACGGTCAAGATCCCATCACTACCGCTCAAGTTCTCCGCCTCAGAGGCGTTCATCTTCTCCTGCGTTCTGCTCTTCGGACCAGCGGCAGCAACCGTAGCCGTGGTTGTCGACGCTCTCGTGATCTCCTTCTGGTCCCGGGGAGTCAGAAGTACACCTGCCCGATTCCTCTTCAATGTCACAGCGCCTGCGATCGCTATCCGAGTCGCAGCAGAAGTGTTCTTTCTGGTCAGCCGCTACGAGGCTGGCGAGATCGACAAGACGAATATCGGAGGCCTAATCGAGGAGATCTTCGGGCTGGCATTTGTGAACTTCGTAGTCAGCATGTCTCTCATAGCCGGCGCGATCAGTCTAGACGGAGGAACGGCCGCGCTGAAGACGTGGCGACGTAACATCCCAGCAGTCGGCATTAACTATTTCGTCGGGTTCTCGATCGCCATTTTCATCGTGGCCTACTTCCGGGACATCAACATCGCCGCGCTGGGACTAGTCGTCCCAGTTCTGCTGGTTTCCTTCTTTACCACTAGGACATCGATAGGCAGACTTGAAGATGCAAATAGGCACGTGAGTCAGATCAACGAACTCTACATCTCGACGATCGAAGCTCTGGCGATGGCCGTTGACGCCAAGGATCAGATAACTCACGGGCACATCAGGAGAGTCCAAGTATTCGCTACCCGCTTGGCGCAAAAGCTAGGCGTCCACGATCAATCGCAACTTAGGGCCATAGAAACTGCTGCGCTGCTTCACGACATGGGAAAGCTGGCCATTCCGGAGTTCATTCTGAACAAACCGGGAAAACTGACAGCACCTGAGTTCGAAAAGATGAAGCGTCACGCCGATATCGGTGCCGATCTGCTGTCTTCAATCAGCTTCCCGTACCCTGTCATCCCCATCGTTAGACATCATCATGAGAACTGGGATGGGACCGGCTACCCCTCAAGACTGTCTGGCCACGACATCCCTCTCGGGGCTCGGATTCTCTCGGTGGTGGATTGTTTTGATGCTCTGACCTCCGATCGGCCCTACCGGCCTAGACTCTCTGAGGACGAGTCGTTTCAGATACTCCGGCAGCGCAGCGGTTGGATGTACGACCCGTTGATAGTTGATACGTTCGTGCAGGTATTTCCAGAGATTGCACCAGATGCGATCCGCGCAGGCCAACAGGCACGAAGTCTTGTGCCGACCTTCTCCTACGACAACGGCCCCAATGCACTCGAGCAGATCCGGACGAATGCTGTGCAATCGTCAATCCTGGGCGAATATAGCCCCGCCATCAAGAACACGACCAGCACTTCGGAGCTCATCGAAGTCACGGGACAGTACGTCGGCATGCTCACACCGGCAACTGTGTGTGCTCTGTTCACCCTCGAAGCCAACGGATACCGACTAACTTGTGTCGCGTCATCCGGGGACGACTCCAAGGTTCTGTCAGGCCTTTGCATCCCACACGGTGAACGCACAACCGGGTGGGCTGTGGCGCACGAAACGGTGATGGCCAACTCACCTGCGACCCTCGATCTTGAGGAGCGCGCTGGCCGGTTCCGTCCTTCTCTTCAATCAGCGTTGGTGGCACCACTGCTTCGGAACGGAAGAGCGATCGGCGCGCTCAGCGTATACGCAGTTTCTGCAAACGCCTTCAATGACGACCACCAGTACGCCGTCGAGCGCATGGCGGCAATCCTTGCGGATCGAGTTGGTCTCGGGGACCAACCAGCGGCGGCCGGCGTGGCCGTTTCCCGCGCTGGGACGGAGAAGCAATCCTAGAATTGCTCGGAACGTTGTAGGATCTCCAACCACAATTTCCTGCTTGCGAGATCTCCGCCTGGGCTGAGACATGTCCATCGATTACGAATCACTACTGCACCTCTTTCGCAAGGGTGAGTTCGGTGTACTGGCCAAAGAGGCGGGCTCCATCGCAGAGGCCCGTTCCATCGATCCGCGAGTCCGTATCCTCGTTGCCCACGCGCTCGTGCGCGTTGGTCTTGCCAACCAAGCGCAACATCTCCTTCCGAATGAGTTTGTTGCCCTTAGTCCTCCAAAGCTCAGGGCCCAGGCTCACGTGACGCTCGGACTTGCCAGTCGGTCAGTCGGCGAGTTCGATGAGGCCTTGGCTCACTTCCGACTGGCCGTCACACTGGCGCAAGAGCACGGTGACTCGGAAGAAATTGCTTGGGCACAACTGCATCTACTGCGACACGCGGCAGATGACGCAGATGACGGACTGTCGCGGGCCATGATTCCGATAGTTCGCCTGGCCGTAACAAAGGCAGGCGTTCCCCAGGTCACGGCCTATCTGCACGTTGTCATCGGCGCATTGGAGAGTCAGCGCGGGAGGCTCGATGAGGGATCTCGGCATGGCAATACGGCAGCCGCGCTAATTGAGTTATCGCCGAACGCGTGGCTCTCGTGCTCAGTCCTAAAGGCCAAAGCATCGGTAGCGATCGCCCAATGCCGATTCGCCGACGCGTTGGAACTTCTGCATTCGACGAAACGAATCGCGCAGACGCACAACCTAACGCGAGAGGATGTCGAGAACGCAGGCAACCTGGGGTACGTCGAACTGTTTCGAGGCAACTACAAGCAGAGTATTCGAAACCTGTCACAAGCCATTGAATCGCCGAATAGTTCCATGAGGGCCAGAATGGCTGCCCTCGAAAGCCTCGCCAGAGTCCACCTAGCGTTGGGGGATCTCGACAGCAGCGAGAACTGTTTCGAACGCCTATTTCAAGGAATTACGATCGAATCTAGCGCCCTCCACAGCTACACGATGCGGTGCGCAAGCATCTCCCATGGCCGACTCCTTCTGAAACGGCAATCGGCTGGACGAGCGGTGGACTGGCTCTTGAGATCGGAGCGAAATCGGAGTTCGACGAACGACGTACATTTTGATCAAACTCTTGATCTGACCCTAGCTCAGGCATTTGCGAGAGTCGACCAATCGCCCGAGGCGGCTAGGCGCCTCACGCTAGCAGAGCATCGCGGAGCGACTCGTTCTAGAGACGTCCAAGGCCAGTTCTACTACGCTGCCGCAGTCGCCGTCGAAGCATCGAACCCGGAGCTGGCACACCAACTGCGCCAGCGCGCTCGTCGTTTGTGGGCACACCAGGGGATCGTCTCCCTGGAGCGCGAGATGGAGGACATCCCTCCGCCTCGGCGTTCGGCGCGCACGGTAACGAAGGGCCCGGCAACCGCGATAAACGCCCTTGGGAGCGCCATCGACCTCGCCCACAGCCCACGGCTCCTGGGTGAGGAACTCGCGCAAACGCTGGCCAGTATCGATGTCAAAGCAACAGTCAGGAATGGCGAGCCGGAATCAGACCAGTCCGGCGAGGTGTCGATCTCGCTCGGAACGGACGCCGGCGAGTCACTGACGCTCAGCTGCCCAACGCCCCAGCAACCCGAAGTAGCGGTACTGGTCCAGGATGTCCTTCGGATCGGTCGCGCGGCGGTGGAGTTGGAGCGATATCGCGAGGACGAGCGCAAGCGAACGGCTCTCTGGCCTGAGGACCCGATCGAGGATCAGCTGGGCGCGCTCTTCGTGTCCCAGGAGATGCAGGACCTGCTCAACACGGTTCGCCGCCTCGCGGCTACACCAGTGTCCGTCCTCATCACGGGAGAGACGGGGACTGGCAAGGAAGTGATCGCCCGCATCATTCACGCGTACTCCCAACGCGCGAAAGCCCCGTTCCTGGCGTTCAACTGCGCTTCCACGCCGCGGGACATGCTGGACTCGCAGCTCTTCGGTCATCGGCGCGGCGCGTTTACGGGCGCGGTGGAGCACTTCACTGGCGTCATTCGAACGGCGGACCGTGGCACGCTGTTGCTGGACGAGATCGGCGACATGCCTCTGGACGTCCAACCCAAGCTGCTTCGGTTTCTCGAGTCCAGCGAGGTCCATCCCGTCGGCGAAGCCCGCCCCAGCAAAGTGGACGTGCGCGTGATTGCCGCCACCAACGCCCGACTGGAATCGCTGGTTTCAGGCGGCCAGTTCCGAGAGGACCTCTACTACCGGCTGAACATCGTCCCGCTGCACATTCCTCCACTGCGGGAACGACGGGTAGACATCCCGGCGATTGCCAACCACTACCTGCGGAAGTACGCCGCCGAGTATCGCAAGCGCGAGCTGCGCCTGGCCGAGGATGCGATGGAGTATCTGCTCCTCTACAGGTGGCCTGGCAACGTCCGGCAGTTGGCCAACGAGATGCGCCGCCTCGCCGCCATCGCGGAGTCGGGCGCCGTGATCATGCCGGAGCACCTTTCCCCCGACATCGCGGCGTCGCGCCGAACCGTGCCCCTTGTGGAGCGGCAGCCAGACCCCCGCGAGATCTTCGTCCGCGTGGATCAGCCGCTTGCGGCCGCGGTGGAATACGTCGAGCGCGCCCTCATCCAGCACGCGCTGAAGAAGTGCAACGGCCGCGTGGAAGAGGCCGCAACACTGCTCGGCATGTCTCGCAAAGGTCTCTATCTCAAGCGCCAACGTTACGAGATCGACCCACCCGCGCCATCGAAGCTCCCGTCGCCGTAGACCGCGTCCGTTCGACGAGGGCCGGGCGCGCGGCCCTGGCGCAGGGATCTACTGGGCGAAGAACCGGCCCGTCGGCGTCCCCAGGAAATCGTCCAACGGTATCTGTTCCTGTTTCAGGAAACCGCGCTGCGGGAGCCGGCCATCCCGCATCAGCTGCACCACGGCCACGGCCGACGACGCGGTCGTCCACGCAATCGCCGCCTCCTGTCGCCCCGCCACCAGCCGAGGACGGTACGCTCGGACGAACTCGCGCCGCTGGAGGCGACCGTTGATGTTGCCCTCGGCGGACACGTGCACGTACACCACGTCCGCATCCACGGGTGGCTTCGCGTTGGTCAGAATAGACCCGGCCAGGTCGCGGTGCTCGCGCATCAGCAACTCGTGGAAGAAAAAGTTCATCAGCTTCATGTGGCCCGGGTACCGAATGGTCTTGTAGTCCACGTTGGCCACGCGGCCGTGGAACGTCTCGCAGATGGTGCCCAATCCGCCGGACGTGGTGAAGGCTTCCAGGGCCACGCCGTCCACGTACAACTGCTCGTGCCATTCCATGGACGACACCCACTTGCGCTGGCCGTCCTCGATTACTTCGCAATCGTTCAGGTATTCGTTCACCACGCCTTCAGGCGACCAGTTGAAGGCGTAGCCCATCAGTCCCGTTGGGTGCTGCGGCAACGCACCGACCCTCAGCCGAAGCGACCGACACACTTCGAAGGCCTCCACTTGCGCGGCCCCGACGATGCCGATGAAGCCCGGCGCCAAACCACACTGAGGCGCCATCAGCCCCCGCGCGGTGGCGCTCAGCTCGGCCACGGCCCGCGTGGTCGCCACGTCCTCCGTGAGGTCGAAATAGTGGATGCCACGGGCGTGTGCGGCCACGGCCATGCGGCGGTTCAAACGATAGGGCAGACACGATAGCACCGCGTCACACGACGCAAGGCCTTCCGCGAGGCCTTCGTCGGATGCCAGGTCCGCGACTGTCGTCGCGAACGGCTCCGATGTGCCGATCGGCCGTGCGTCGATGCCCGTCACCTGAAATCCCTGCTCGTGAAGCAGCCGGGCCGCCACCGTCCCCACCCGCCCGAGGCCGCACACCACAACCCTATTCAGCGACATGCCGTCACTGTAACGCGGCTCCGCCGGGCACGGCGCGTGCTAGAGTTTTCCTTGGCGCCACGACGCGCCCGTTGGCCCCGCTGCCTCCCTGGTCGGTCGCCCGACCGCGTCAATCCCATCCTCGAGAAGAACGATGCGACGGCGCTGTCTGTCGCTCACGCGCTACTTGGACTACGGATCGCCAATGACTCAACCCGCCAACCGCCCGGCCGCCCATCACACCCTTACCCTCGAGGAGTTGGCCACCCTTGCGAAGGACACGCATCGTCCGGCTGAAACGCTGCTGAATCTCGTGGCGCTCATCGCCGCACGGTTCAAGACCGACGTGTGCTCGGCGTACCTGTTGGAGCCCGACCGGGCGAATCTGGTCCTGGCGGCAACCGTAGGGCTCCGCAAGGAGGCCATCGGGACGCTCCGCCTGGGGCTGCACGAAGGCCTGGCGGGATTGGTGGCCGAGCAAGTGCGCCCGGTGACCGTCGCACAGGTGGCCACGCACCCGCGCTTCAAGTATTTCCGCGAGGCAGGGGAGGACTCGTTTCAGTCGTTCCTCGGCGTGCCTCTCATCGACCGGGGCATCCTGCAGGGCGTGCTCGTCGTGCAGACGACGGACCAGCGCACGTTTACCCTCGAGGAGATCGAGCACCTGACCGAGGTAGGCGAGCAGGTGGCGCCCACCGTCAGCGAGGCGCGGACGCTGGCGCGCTTCATCGCGCCCGCCCAGGAGAAGCTGTGGGCCCTGGCCCGGAACCTGTGGTGGAGCTGGGACTACGAATCGTTGGGTCTTTTCCGCGACCTCGATCCGCAGGGGTGGCGGGTCGTGCATCACAACCCCATTTCGCTCCTCTCCCAGATTCCACTGGATGTCCTGGAGGGACGCGCCCGAGAGCTGGTGCTGCACGGCCGCATCAACTACGCGTACCGCCGGCAGCGGGAATACCTGGAGGCCGCGCATACGTGGGGAGCGACCCACGCCGGCATCCTGCGCCCACGACCGGTGGCCTACTTCTCCGCCGAGTTCGGGCTGCACGAATCGCTGCCCATCTACTCGGGCGGGCTCGGCGTGCTGGCCGGCGACCACATCAAGAGCGCGTCGGACCTCGACATCCCGCTGGTGGGTGTGGGCCTCTTCTACGGGCAAGGCTACTTCCGGCAGTGGCTCGACCAGCACGGCTGGCAACGCGAGGAGTACATCGCGAACGACGTCACGCAGCTCGCCATGGAACCGGCCATCGGCACCAGCGGAGAGCCCGTCACGGTGGAGATTCAGACCCGTGGCGCGGCTATCGCCGCCAAAGTGTGGCAGGTCAAGGTAGGACGAGTCGCGCTCCTGCTCCTCGACTCGAACGTACCTGGCAACACCCCGGAGGACCGGGAACTGACCTCCCGGCTTTACGGCGGCGACGGGCGCGTGCGTATCCGTCAGGAGCTACTGCTCGGGGCCGGTGGATTCAAGGCGCTCCAGGCCATGGGCATCACGCCTGGCGTGTTGCACTTGAACGAGGGGCACAGCGCGTTTGTGGTGCTGGAGGCGATTCGGAGCCGCATGGAGGAGGAAGGCCTGCCATTCCACCGCGCGTTGCCGCAGGTGGCACGCGAGGTCGTTTTCACCACCCACACGCCGGTGCCCGCTGGACACGATCGCTTCAACGAAGGGCTCATCGAGGAACACCTTGGGCCCCTGCGGGAACGCCTCGGCCTGTCGCTCGAGGGCTTGATGGCGTTTGGTCGCGAGAACCCGGCCAACTCGTCCGAGGAATTCTGCATGACCGTGTTGGGGCTGAAGGTGTCGAGGCGCGCCAACGCGGTCTCGGCCTTGCACGGCGTGGTGTCTCGCGCCATGTGGACGGGCCTCTACCCCAATCGCACCGAAGACACGGTGCCGATCGGGCACATCACCAACGGCGTTCACGTGCCTACCTGGCTTGCGCCGCAGATGGTCCGCCTTTACGACCGCCATCTCGGCGTGGGCTGGCAGCAGAACAGCGGCAGCGCGCGCACGTGGGAGGGCATCGAAGGCGTGGACGACGCCGAGCTGTGGGAAACCCACCTCCATCTCAAGTCCCGCCTCATCGAGTTCGTGCGCCGGCGCGCCAAGTCACAGGCCGAGCGACGCCAGGAACCGGCCGAACAGATCCAGCGCGCCACCGGCATCCTCAGTCCAGACGCCCTGACGGTCGGGTTCGCGCGCCGGTTCGCCACCTACAAGCGCGCAAACCTGCTGCTAAAGGACATCGAGCAGCTGGCGTCGATGGTCAACGACCCGAAGCGGCCGGTGCAGTTCGTGTTCGCTGGGAAGGCGCACCCGCACGACGAGCCGGGGAAGCGCGTGCTCCAACAGATCGCGCAGTTGATGCGGGACCTCGAGTTCGGCGACCGGTTCGCGTTCGTCGAGGACTACGACATCAACGTCGGCCGCCTGCTGGTGCAGGGCGTGGACGTCTGGCTCAACAACCCACGCCGGCCGCTCGAGGCCTCGGGCACCAGCGGTCAGAAGGTCGTGCTGAACGGCGGACTGAACCTCTCGGTGCTGGACGGCTGGTGGGCCGAAGCCTACGACGGGCTGAATGGCTTCGGCATCGGCACGGGTCGCACCCACGCGAACATGGACGTGCACGACGCGCGCGATGGCGCGGATCTCTATCGCGTCCTGCGTGAAGAGGTGATTCCGCTGTTCTACGACCGCGATCGCGACGGCCTGCCGCGCGGGTGGATCAGGCGCATGAAGCGCACCATCAAGACGCTGGGCTGGCGGTTCAATGCCGATCGGATGGTGATGGACTACACGCTGAAGTGTTACATCCCTGCCGCCGGCGGGACGTCGAGCGACATGCGTACGAGAACCTGAGCGCGCAAGAGGCAGTGATGACGGCCGTCCGTCACCGGTCCGTGTTCGGGGTCACGAGTGCCGCGATCGCCTTGTGCTGTTCCAGCAGTTCGTCTTCGGACGCCTTCAACTCCGTCTCGCACGCGTGCGCCAGCCGCAGCGCCAGCATGTTGAACGGCTCGTCGGCATCCCCGTCGCCGCGAAGCCTTCTGCGAAACGTCACCATGGCCGCTTCCACGGGACCGTTCAACTGCTCGACGCCGATGAGATCGGCATCATAGAGCTCGTCGAAACGCCGCACGTCTTCCGCTGCGGGCAGTCTCGCGTTCGCGAGCCTGGCGGCGACCACCTTGGCCTCGTTCAACAACGTTCGCCTGCGCTGGTGCCGTTCCGTATCGAACGTCAGCTTCTGGCGTAGAAACTCGGCTGCCCGAAGGTTGCTTTCCTGCCGGCTCCGCAGTTCCTCCTGGTGGGCCACCTGCTCACGCTGGTCGAAGTACTTACCGATGAGGACGGCGCCGCTGGCCACGACGGTGATGGCGCTGACCAGCTTGACGAACACGTCCCACGACTTGATTTTGTCGTCGAACCCCAGCGTGGCCATGGTCCGCAACCAGCGCGCGAACAACACGATGGCAACGAGCGGGAGGAGCAACACCGCCAGAAGCAGCGTCCACCAGTAGTTCTGGAACCAATCCATCGCGGCCTCCTGGACGAGGCAGCATAACAAGAACGGCTCGACCGGACGATAAGAGAGCCGTGCCCGCCACGCTATACTCCCGGGACCAGACATCTTCTATGGTCGCTTCGGCCCGATTGAGGAGCTCCTAACATGCTGCGCACGATTGTCCGGCGGCTGGCCCTGGCGGCTTTGATCTGGAGCGCTGCGGCCGCGCCGAGCGACGCCGCCACGTCCTGCGATGCCCTGACCAGCCTTGGACTGGCAAACGGCAGGGTCGGCTCCACGCAGCTCGTCGCCGCGGCGGCTTTCGTGCCGCCCGCTGGTCCACCGGCGGGTACCGTGCAGGCGCTGTACACGCGGCTGCCGGAGTTCTGCCGCGCGCTCGTCACGTTGACCCCATCGATCGACTCCGACATCAAGGTGGAGGTGTGGATGCCTGCCAGCGGATGGAACGGCAAGTTCCAGGCTGTGGGCAATGGCGGATTCGCGGGCGTGATTCCCTACCCAGGGATGGCACGCGCGCTCCTGGAAGGCTATGCCACCGCGGGGACCGATACGGGCCATGTCGGCAACAACGCGGACTTCGTTCCAGGCCACCCCGAGAAGCTGGTGGACTTTGCCTATCGCGCGGTGCACGAGATGACCGTGGCCGCCAAGCACGTCGTCGACGCGCACTACGGACGCGCCCCGCAGTTTTCCTACTTCAACGGGTGCTCACAGGGAGGCCGCCAGGCCATCACCAGCGCGCAGCGCTACCCGGCGGACTTCGACGGCATCGTGGCAGGGGCACCCGCATGGGACACCATGCGTAGCCACGCCGCACGACTCGCGTTGAACCTCACCGTGAACCGTTCGTACGAGGCGGTGATTCCGCCAGCCAAGTACCCCGCGATCCACGAGGCCGTGCTGCAAGCGTGCGACGGGCTGGACGGGGTGACGGACGGGGTGATCGAAGACCCGACCAGTTGCACGGTGGACTTTACCGCCTTGGCGTGCGCGGAGGTCGACGGGCCAGCGTGCCTGACGGCGCCGCAGATTGCGTCGGCCAAGGCCATCACGGCGCCGCTCGTCCACCCCGGTACGGGGGAAGTGGTCTTCCCCGGCTATCTCATGCCGGGCGCGGAATTGGGATGGGGCGTGCTTGGTGGGCCGAGGCCGCTCGCCCTGGCGCAGTCGGGGATCGCCAACATCGTGTTCGGCGACAAGGCGTGGAGCGACCGGTCCTTCAACGCCGCGGCGCATCTGGATCGGATTGATGCGTCCGACCGGGGATTGCTGAAATCGAACGACCCCAACCTCGCGCCCTTCGTCGCCAGAGGCGGGAAGCTCCTGATGTACCACGGGTGGGCGGATCAGCAGGTGCCGCCGCAGCTCAGCCCTCTCTACTACGGCAACGTGCTGAGAGCCGTCGGCCCCGCAGCCGATCAGTCCATCGCGCTCTTCATGATGCCGGGCGTCTACCACTGCGCGGGCGGGCCCGGCCCCGACACCTTCGATCGGATGGCCGTGATCGAGGCGTGGGTCGAGAAGGGCCAGAAGCCCACGCGGATCCTTGCCTGGTACCAGACGGCCGGCAAGACGGACCGGACGCGACCGCTATGTTCGTTCGGGCAGGTGGCCGCGTATCAAGGCACCGGCAGCACCGACGAGGCGGACAACTTCGCCTGCGTGGCCACTGACACGCCGCGCCAAGCCCGTTAGCTCGCACGCCAAGCGGAACAGGGTGCTGACCGGCGGAGCGACGCGGGCTAGTGCAACGCGTGTCGCCAGTTCGAGAGGAGGACCGCGTGGCCTGCCGACTGGGTATTTCGCACGTAGGCAGCATCCGCTGTGACAAGAGTGCCCTCTCTCGCGATAGCGAGGCCGTGATAGGCCGCGTCGTAGAACGTCACTCGGTATTTGTGAATCAGTTGGTAGGTGTGCTCCAGATGGTGGACCGCGGCAACGTCTTCGAGCTCGAGATCGACCATGGCTCGTAGCAGCGTTTGAGCGGTCGCCGACCGCTTCAAGCCCAGGACGTTGCCCACTTCGTAGACCCACAATTGAGGCACGACGATTCCACAGGACCCCGAGAGCCACGAGGCCTTCAACGCGAGCGCGGCGTCCCGGTCTTCTTCGTTATCCGACTCGAGAACCCACTTGAGCAGCACCGACGCGTCCGGCACGACGATGGGCCTGGCCACTAGCGCCCGCGGTCCTTCCGCAACGCGCCGACAATCTCGGAGGTCGAAAGCGCCTTGCCGCCACGCCTCAGCTTTTCAAGGCGCGTATCGGCACGGTGGCGCCGAATGTCTTGCAACTCGCGCCGCAGCGCGTGATTGACGACGCGACTGCGCATGCCGCTCTCGACCAGTTGCTCCAAGCCCTGCTTCACGTCGTCATCCAGAACCACGTTGACCTTGGTAGGCATTCGATGTCTCCCCTACGGGTAGAGAATAACATGGGATAACTGTGGAGTCTGAACCAGTCCACGTCGCCGAGAACAGCCTGCATTCTCGTCGGTCCGAGGCGCAGCCTCGCCAGTTTCTACGCGCGGCGCAACAGCCACCAGCAGCGACACGCCAGCAGGGCCCGTGAAAGGAGGCGCTTCGGGTTGAGCGTGCCGGGCGCGATGTGCGTCGCGTAGTACAGGTAGGCGCTGGCGTGAAAGGCCTCGATGGAGGAGGCGCGCGCGGTGCGGCTGGAGTGTCCCACGCGATGCACGGCCGTCGCGGCCGGCACGTAGCGCACGTGAGAGCCGGCCTGGCGGAGCCGCCGGCACAGGTCGGCATCCTCCCAGTACAGGAAGTAGCGCTCGTCGAAACCGCCCGCGGCGCGCAGCCCGTCGGTCCGCGCCAGCATGCACGCGCCTGACAGCCAATCCACAACCAGGTGCGCGGCGACAATTAGATCTGCCGGCAAAAGTAGTTGACGCCGCGCACCAGGCTCTCGCCGACGCGGGCCGTGCTCGCCAGCACGACGTTGCGAGCCGACACACCCAGACCCGGCAGTAGACGGCGCAGGCGCATGCTGCGGCCGAAGGCGCCCGTCAGCATATCCGGGTCGCCACGCGCACTCCCCTGTTCGGTGCCGTCGGGATCCAGTATCCGCGGGCCCACGATCGCGCAGCCCGAGTGGCGCTGCGGATAGATGCTATGAGGCACCGAGCGGGCGGCTGATAAGCAGTACGGGTCGCCGCGGTTACGCTCCCAGCCATGTGCTCGTTGGGCACACCACAAGGAGGGAACGGCATGACCGAGACGACCCGTACG
>Ga0307505_10000316_pt1 | contig 56252 bp, 56 predicted proteins | sample 23_S_MG_FD_202183 | JGI IMG/M metagenome (GOLD analysis project Ga0307505, IMG submission 202183) | Soil microbial communities from Populus trichocarpa stands in riparian zone in the Pacific Northwest, United States - 23_S | ecosystem: Environmental > Terrestrial > Soil > Riparian zone > Trees...
CGCCCACTCCAGATAGGTCGCCGACAGGTCGACGTTCGTGGTCTGGCGCGCGCCTCCGGCAGCTGCATGCACGCTCGCCGTGGCCGTATAGCAGAACAGGTTGAGGAAGCGCGCGCCGCGCGCGGCTTCGTGCAGCAGCGCGCGCACCGGACGATGATCGAGGAAAAGTCCGGTATCCAGATAGTCATGCAGGTTCACGCGCATGCGCAGACCGGATTCCTCGACGAGGATGAATTCGCCACGTTCGTCCATGCGCCCGTACTTGCCGCCGCCTTTGGCCTTGTAGCGCGTCTTCACCGCGATGCGCGCCCGCGGCACATCCAGGGCGACACCCGCAGCGCGCACGAGATCGCCCAGGCGCGCGCGCGCGATCTGCTCGGGAATGTCCGCCGGTGGCGCGTATTCCTGGACATGCAGCCAGTCCAGCGCCGCGGCCTGCGGTGTGGATTCCGGGACTCCGCGATAGACGTCGATCGCGGCTGAATACTCGGGGATGTCCGCGTCGTAGGCGCGCCAGCAGTGCACGCCCTCGCGTTCGATGCGCTTGCGCAGATGGCGCACGTTCTTGCGGATGCGGTTGGCCACCGCCTCGGCACCGGGAGACAACGGACGCTCAGCCGGCGCTGGCGGTCTCGCTTCGCCGCCGATGTCGAACAGGTAAAGGCGGCACTCCAGCGCCCCGTTGTAAAGCGCATAGTGCTTGTGCGAACGCAATCCGACGGCGCGTCCCAGCGCTTCGTCGGACGTGATCACGGCCAGGCGCCAGCCATCGAACTCGCTGCGCGCGCGATCGCCGAGCAGGCGGTATGCCGGAGCCAGCTCGTCGTGCCGGCCGATGCGCTCGCCATAGGGCGGATTGCAGATCAGCAATCCCGCTGCATCGGCGCCGGCCGGTCGTTGCAGATGCGCGACAGCCTGGCGCCCGAACTGGACAAAGCCGCTCACGCCGGCGGCTTGCGCGTTGCGTCGGGCCTCGGCGAGCACCGCGGGATCCTCGTCGTAGCCAAGAAACACCGGCGGCAGCGCGCGCAGTCCGGATTGCGCGCGTTGGGTGGCCTCGGCGCGCAGGTCTGCCCACAACGGCGCGTCGTGACCGCGCCAGCCGAGGAAACCGAACGAGTCCCGCTGCAGTCCCGGGGCCACGTCGGCGGCCATCCACGCGCCCTCGATCAACAGCGTTCCGGAGCCGCACATCGGATCGACGAGCGTGCCGCCGGCGGCGAACCGCTGCAACCACCCTGCGCGCAGCAGCATCGCGCAGGCCAGGTTTTCCTTGAGTGGCGCCTCGCCCTGGCCGACCCGATAGCCGCGCCGGTGCAGCGGCGTACCGGACAGGTCCAGCGACAGTGTTGCGTGATCCTTGCGCAACAGCAGGTTCACCCGGATCGATGGTCGCTCGGTGTCCACCGAGGGCCGCGTGCCGACCCGGTCGCGGAACTGGTCGACGATCGCGTCCTTGACCCGCTGGGCGAGATAGCGCGTATGGGTGAGGCGGCTGCCGACACTGACCGCATCGACGGCAAGCGTGCCCTCGGCATCCAGATGCAGCGACCAGTCCACCGCGGCAACGCCATCGTACAAGGCGTCCTCGTCGGCCGCGTCGAATCCACTGATCGGCATCAGGATGCGACTGGCCAGGCGCGACCACAGGCAGGCGCGATAACCCGCAGCCAGATCGCCACTGAAATGCACGCCGGCCAGCGCCTCGCGCACGTCGCCGGCGCCGAGCGCGGCGAGTTCGTCGCGCAACAGGTATTCCAGACCCTTCGGGCAGGTTGCGAAATAGCGCTGCATCAGGCGTCGAGGACCTGGAGCAACTGGCGGAACGCCTGCGCGCAGGCGTCGACATGCGCAGCGAGGCGATGATCGTCATCGACGAGCAGCAGCGTGTCGCCGCGCCGACGCGCAAACTCGATCGCCGCATCGACCGGACACAGGTCGTCGTGCCAGCCATGCACGAGCGTGCATGGCACGCGTGCGGCGGCGAACTCGACCTTGTAGTCGGGAATACCCACCGGCAACGCCATGAGGAACAATCCGGCGCTCTTCCGGCGCAGCGAGGCAAGCCCGGAGATGAACGCACCCATGCTGGAACCGGCGAACACGACGCGGCCTTCGGCCGGCGCCGCCTCGAGCGCGCGCGCAAGCCGCGCATCGATCGCGCGCACATCGCGAGTCGCGTCGAGATCGCGGAAGTCCGGACGCACGCTATGCCAACCCTGCTGCTCGGCGATCACCGCAAGCGCACTGACCTTGGTTGCATGCGGGCCGCTCTCCAGTCCATGCGAGAGGACAATCGTGCCCCGTTTCGACATCATGCACGCCACCCAGCGGATTCAGCGCGCGATGCTAACACTGCGCTGCACGCGCGACATATCCTGACCCCGAGCGCGCTGGCATGCTGTACGCCGCGATGTGTCCATGAACGAGGATTCGCAACTGAGCCGTCTCACGCCGACAACGCAAGCCCATCTGACGATCCACTTCTGCGTGCTGCTGTGGGGCTTCACGGCCATCCTCGGCAAACTCATCACGTTGCCGGCACTGCCGCTGGTGTGGTGGCGCATGCTCATCGTGACGGCCGTGCTTGTGCTGTTGCCGCGGGTCTGGCGCAGCCTGCGCGCGATGCCGCTGCGCCTGATTGGCGCGTATTCGGGCATCGGCGTGCTCGTCGCCCTGCACTGGCTCACGTTCTACGGCGCGATCAAGCTCGCGAATGCGTCGGTCGCGGCGACCTGCATCGCGCTGGCAACCGTGTTCACCGCATTGATCGAGCCAAGGCTTACCGGCCGCGCGTTCTCGCGGCGCGAGATCGCCCTTGGCATCGCGGTGCTGCCCGGGGTCGCCCTCGTCGTTGGCGGGATTCCCGACAGCATGCGGATCGGCGTCGTCGTGGGCGCTGTTTCGGCCTTGCTCGTGGCCGTGTTCAGCACGCTCAACAAACGTCTCGTCGAGCACGGTGATCCACTCACGATCACCGCGCTCGAACTCGGTGCGGGCACCCTGGCGCTGACCGCGCTCGCACCGGCGATGCCGATGCTGTTCCCGGCGTTCTCGGGCGACCTGCTCGCCCTGCCCTCGGCAGCCGATGCCGGCCTGCTGCTGATTCTCGCCCTGCTCTGCACGCTACTGCCGTTCGCGCTCTCGCTCGTCGCCCTGCGCCACATGAGCGCGTTCTCCGCGCAACTGGCCGTCAATCTCGAGCCGGTCTACGCGATCGGGCTGGCCGTGCTTCTGCTTGGCGAGCAGCGCGAACTGACCGTGCCGTTCTACGTCGGGGTCGCGGTGATTCTCGCCGCCGTATTCGCCCATCCGTTGCTTGGCCGCCGGAGTCAGGTTGCGCGGGTGGAAGTGCTTGCCACCGCAGAATCGAAATCGCTGCTCGACGACTCGCCCGACAGCAGGCGCTGACCCCGGCGTTCGCCCCGCATCCGTATCCTCGCTTACCCACCGTGCCCTTGCGCAAGCCCCATTCCGCCTGTAGTGTAACGACATGGTTACAAAGAGGCAGAGGTGCTCCGACTCGGCGTTTGCCGCGATCGCGGACCCGACCCGGCGACAGATCCTGGACCTGCTGCGCGCGCGCGAACTGCGGGCCGGCGACCTTGCCGCGCACTTCGCTGTCAGCCGCCCAGCCATCGCCCGCCATGTCGGAGTGCTGCGGCGGGCTGGCCTGTTGCGCGAACGTCGCGAAGCACAGGCACGCCTGTACTCGCTCGATCCGACCGCACTGGCCGACGTCGATCGCTGGCTCGCGCCGTATCGGCTCTGCTAGCAGCCTGTCGGGCTTTGGGGCCGGGCTGCAAATCCGCCTGCGCGGTCCATTTTTCTGCCGATTCTTGGCCAATAGAACCACTATTGGCCTGCGAACCGTCAAAAAACTGTCCTCACGCAGTCAGATTTTCGCCTCGACCGCCAAAGCCCGACAGGCTGCAAGAGCGCGCGGCTCGTCGATCTCAAACAGGCCATCGAGGGCGGAATGACGATGGCCACGACCGATTCCGACCCTGGAGACCCCTGATGAGCAAACTCAGCCACCGCGCCGAAGTGTCGCTTGCGGCATCACCACAACGCGTATTCGGCGCCTTGAGCGAGCCTGCGCAACTTCGCGAGTGGTTCGCCGAATTCGCCGAGGTCGAACCTAGGGTCGACGGGAGCTTCGCGTTCTGGGGTCGCTACAGCTACGGAATACACGAGCGGCCGCAACCGGTCCCTCGCCTGAGCGCATTCGAACCCGCGCGTCGGTTGGCGTTCACGTACCGCGTCGATGGAGTCGACAGCAGCGTCACGTTCGAACTTGCCGAGGACGACAGCGAGAAGAATCGCGGCGGCACCCGCCTCGTGATCCTCCACGAGTTCGCGCAGGCCCCGGCCATCGGTCGTGCGCGCGAACTGATCGATGACCTGTGGCGCATTCACGCCGGCAACCTGCAAGCCTGGCTGAGCAATCCGGCGGCGATCACGCGGGTGGATTTCACCGATCCCGCACCGAGCGTCAGTGCAACGATCCTCATCGATGCTCCGGTCGAACGCGTCTATGCCTCGTTCCTCGATCCGTCGATGCTCGATCGCTGGATCGCTTCGGCGGCGATCGTGGATCCCGTCGTTGGCGGGCGCTACAGCTATGGCTGGTCGTACACGATCGACGAACGCAAGGTGGCCGGCGGTCCGGCCCGGATCATCGAGATGGTTCCGAACCGCAAGCTGGTCACCGACTGGCCCGACTGGCGCGGCGACGACAGCGTTCCGGCACAACGCATCACCTGGCTGTTCGAAGCCGAAGGCAACGGCACGCGCGTGCGCGTGATCCACGACCGCTTCGTGCGCGCCGTCGATATCAGCGACTACCCGTTCGGATGGCCCGCGTTCCTGGGCATGCTGGCACCGGTGTTCCCGTCAGCCGACACCTGAGGCCCGACTCAAAGCAGGGTGCGCAGGGCCGGCAGATATTTTTCGGCGGATCCCGTATTGACCGCGACGACGCGCTCGCCCTGCCGCAACAGCCCTCGATCCAGCAGCTGCGGCAACGCGGCCAGACAGGCTGCGCCTTCCGGCGAGATCCACCAGCGCGTGTCACGCCAGACGCGTGTGAGCTCCGCCGCGATGGCGTCTTCGTCGACGGCGACCGCCGCCCCGCCACTCGCGCGCACGATCTCAAGCACACGGAAATGACCGACACCGCCCGGCACATTGAGTCCGAACGCGCGCGTGCTGCCGGCAGCGACGACGGTCGTGTCGGCCGCCCCACTGTCGAACGCTGCCACGAGCGGCGCTGTCGCAGCCGACTGCACGCAGAGCATGCGCGGTCGTCGCGAATCGATGAGACCCAGCGCCTGCAGTTCGTCCCAGGCCTTCCACATGCCGAGCACACCGGTGCCGCCGCCGGTCGGATAGAGGACCGCATCGGGCAGCGTCCAGCGGGTTTCGCCCGGCGCCGGCTCGGCCAGTTCCAGGCCCAGCGACTTCTTGCCCTCGATCCGCCAGCCCGGTTCCTGGAATGTGGCGACCGAAAACCAGCCCTGGGCGACGTAGTGCTGCTTGAGAAACGCCGCCGCCTCGCGGATGGTCGGACCGACCCGTTCGAGCCTGATCCGATCCGGATACCGATGTGCGGCGGCAGCAACGTTGCCGAGGATCGGTGCCGGCGTATCGTCGGGCATCGCCACGACCACCGACAGGCCCGCCGCCAGCGCATAGTGCACGAGCGAATCTCCCGCATTGCCCTGGGTCGGCACCGCGAGACGCCCAATGCCTAGCCGCCGCGCCTGGGCGACCACCATCGCCATGCCACGATCCTTGAAACTCTGGGTGGGATTCGCGCCATAGCCCGCATGCGCCTTGCCCTCCTCCTTCACCTGAAGCTGGAGGCTTGCAGCGCGCGCAATCGGATGCCCGGCGTAGTCCAGCAGTGGCGTCGCGCCCTCGCCGAGCGCAACGATGTGACGCGCATCCCCGGCGTCGGTGATGTCCAGCGCCATGAGCGCGCCGAATCGCCACAGATCGCGACGTTGCGGGTCGTACCATTGCGCACCCGGACGTTCGGCCGCGAGACGCTCCAGATCGAGCACCATCTCGAGCGGACGTCCGTCGAGCGGATCGAGATTGATCGGCACATCGGCCGCGTACTCGACGCCCGAACCGATTCCGCGCAGACAACGCACGTAGGACATCGACAATCTCCTCAAGTGATCCCGCAACGCACGAGCGTGCCGCAGGCAATGCCGCCGGCAGTCACCGCGACCTGGGCGAATGACGCGATCAAGCCGGCACGTGCGGATCCACGATTTGCGGCTCGATGAGGTCCCAACGGTTGCCGTACAGATCCTCGAACACAACCACGGTGCCATAGTCCTCGTGACGCGGCGCCTCGCTGAAGCGCACGCCGTTCTGCGTCATGCGCGCGTGATCGCGCGCAAAATCGTCGGTGTGCAGAAACAGGAACACGCGTCCGCCGGCCTGATTGCCGACACTGGCGAGTTGCGCGGCAGTCGTCGCCTTGGCGAGCAGCAGGCAGGCGCCACGGGAACCCGGAGGCGCCACGCGCACCCAGCGCTTGCCCTGACCCCTCGGCGAGTCTTCGACCAGGCTGAATCCGAGCACCCGCGTGTACCAGTCGATCGCTTCATCGTAGTCGCGCACGACAAGGGCGAGCGCATGCAGATGCTGTGGCATGACAATGCTTTCCGTGGGGACTGGACGTCGCGCGTTATTTCGCGACGGCTTTCTTCTTCGCCTTGCGACCCTCGCGCTTGATCGGGCCAGCAACCGGGCAGATCTCGAACGCGAACTGGGTCAGCGTGTTGACGAGATTGTCGGGAATCAACTTGTAGACGACGAACTGGCCGCGGCGCTCGCTCGAAATAAGCCCCGCATTGAGCAGCACGGACAAATGCCGGGAAACCGCCGGCGCACTCATTTCAAAGCGCGCTGCGATATCCCCGGCCGGAAGTTCGTTCTCCGACAGATAGGCAAGGATCTGCCGCCTCGGCATTGAGGCGAGCGCGTCGAATATCTTCTGTGTGCTCATCGGTTCCCGATTGGAACGTCCGCAGTGGGTCGATTGTAGCCCAGCGCGGGTGCGAACCTGCGGCACGCCCCGTGGGTGAGCACACCGATCGCGCCACCGCAGATCAGTGCATACCCGCTCAAGCCGGGTTCAATGAACGCCAGCAATGCGCCAGGAACCAACCCGACTGCCAGCGCGATCCACCAATGGTCGTACCGCAGGCTCTGCATCAACCGGAAGATTGGCGCACCGTAGACCACGCCGACCGGGGCCGCGACAGCGAACGTAACCCCGGCGATCCACAGCCACACTTCGAACCACTCATGCGTGCGCATCGAACTGAACGAAGCCGGAGTGAACGCGATCGAGCCGAGGACCGCCACGACCAGCGTGGCGGCCAGCATGGCCAGCTCGACATGCAGGAGACGCTTGAGCCACACCTTCATTGCCTCGCGGGAGGCGGCGGTGGTGCCGGGGCGGCCTGGAATGCCATGGACTCGCGGTTGTCGTTGGCCCAGCCGGCGACCGTCCGGCCGAAACGCGCAATCATGAGCATGTTGAAGAAGTGCATGCCGCCGAGCACGAGTATCGACAGGCCGATCTTGGAGCCCACCACCGGGATCAGGTCGTTCTCGGCGGCCGCAGCGTCCCATCCATCCAGGCGCAGTGCGATGAAGCCGATATTGATCAGATAGAAACCCACGACGAGCAGATGATTGGTGGACTTCGCGAGGTCGTCGTCCTGACCGAAGCACTTGACCAGGAACACCTCGCCGTTCCTCGAAAGCGTGCGCGCGACCCACACCGTCATCGCAATCGAGAGCACCAGATAGATCACATAGCCGAACTGCAATGTCATGACACATCTCCTCTGCTTCCATGAATGAATTGCTTATTTAACTATATTGTTAATCAATGACCGGCACTCGTCAAGAAGTTTCTTGCCGGACGGAGAACATCGCTGCCACCCTGGCCACCCGCTTCTTCCGACACCCGTCGGCCGGCACATCCGTAACGCGCCAAGTTTCAATGATCAGGAAAACGGCACGCCACAAACTCTGCGAGGCGCGGCGCGGCGGGGGCCATTCGCAGGTTTCTGCGCAGGACTTGGCGCGGGTGAGCTTTGTCTGCGGTCAGGATCGGCTGAACAACAAAGGCCTTCGCAGGCCGATTTTCAGCCCTGCTTTCCAGAATCCGACAGGCTGCTCGATCGCGCTAGATCTGGAACGCGGCCGCCAAGGCATCGCCGAGGCGGTCGACCCCGACGATCTCAAGCTCGCCGATCCGCGGCTTCTTCGGCGCATTGGCCTTCGGCACGACGGCGTGACGAAATCCGTGCGTCGCGGCTTCGCGGAGGCGTTCCTCGCCATTCGGCACCGGGCGGATCTCACCGGAAAGGCCCACTTCGCCGAATGCGACGAGCTTGTCCGCGAGCGCGCGATCGCGGAAGCTCGATTGCACCGCGAGCAGCACGGGCAGATCCGCGGCCGTCTCCTGAACGCGGATGCCACCGACAACGTTGACGAAGACATCCTGATCATGGACCGCCGCACCACCATGCCGATGCAGCACGGCGAGCAGCATCGCCAACCGGTTCTGCTCCAGACCAAGGGCGACCCGGCGCGGGTTCGGCAGGGCCGATGAATCGACCAGTGCCTGCACTTCGACGAGCAACGGCCGGGTGCCTTCTCGCGTGACCATGACCGCACTGCCGGGCGTCGGCTGCGCATGCACGGACAGGAAGATCGCCGATGGATTCGGAACCTCCTTGAGTCCTTTTTCCGACATCGCGAAAACACCGAGCTCGTTGACCGCGCCGAACCGGTTCTTGAACGCCCGCAGGATGCGGAACCGGCTGCCCGACTCGCCTTCGAAGTAGAGCACCGCATCGACCATGTGCTCGAGCACGCGCGGTCCGGCGATGCCGCCTTCCTTGGTCACATGGCCGACCAGGAACACGCTGGTGCCGCTTTCCTTGGCAAAGCGCACGAGGCGCGCTGCCGATTCGCGCACCTGGCTCACCGAACCCGGCGCGGCCGTGAGTTGCTCGGTCCAGATCGTCTGGATCGAATCGATGATCAGCACGTCGGGCTTGCTCTGCGCACTTTCTGCCAGAATGCGTTCGATCGAGGTTTCCGCGAGCGCTTCGAGACCGTCCAGGGACAACCCTAATCGCTGTCCGCGCGAAGCAACCTGGGCCAGGCTCTCCTCTCCGGTCACATACAGGCCGCGCATGCGCTGGCCGATCGCGCCGAGCATCTGCAACAGCAGGGTCGACTTGCCGATACCCGGGTCGCCACCGATGAGCACGACCGAACCGGCGACAAGACCGCCACCGAGCACGCGATCGAGCTCGCCGATTCCGGTTGCACTGCGCTGATCGGCGTTGCCGACGACCTCGGCCAGCCGGGTCACCTTCGGCGAATCGGTCGCACCGGCATAGCCGCCTTGGCGCGCTCCGGCAGCGCCCGTCCTGGCCGGCTCGACGACGATCTCCGACAACGTGTTCCAGGCACCGCAATCGGCGCACTGGCCTTGCCATTTGGAATGTTCGGCGCCGCATCCGGTGCATACAAAGGCGGTCCTTGCCTTGGCCATCAGCCGACATCTCCGGCCGTCGACTGCCTGCGCAACTTCGCCAGTGCCTGCTCGATGGTTGCGCCGTGCGCGGCGATCGAGGCGAGGATTTCCTGCGGCGGGCGCATCAGCTCGGGTCCTCAACGACGCGGACGCGACGGGTCATGCCGCAGGTTAGTTCGTAGCCGATCGTGCCGGCGTGGGCCGCGATCTCCTCGACCGGGAGGCCTTCGCCCCAGAGCACGACGCGATCGCCTATCCTTGCCGCCGGCACACCGCGCAGATCGATCGTGATCAGATCCATCGACACGCGACCGACAATCGGCGCCCGTGTGCCGTTGACGAGTACCGGTGTGCCCGGCGCCGCCGACCGCGGGTAGCCATCGCCGTAGCCGATCTGCACGACACCGATGTCCATGTCTTCCGGGCACGTCCAGGTCGCTGCATAGCCTACCGGCTCGCCGCGCGCGACGCGGTTGATCGCGACCAGCTTGCTCGACAGCGTCATGGCCGGCTGAAAACCGAACCCCGCCGCCGACTTTCCGGCAACGACCGAAATGCCGTAGAGCAGGCCGCCGGGACGGATCCACTGTCCACGCGCCTGCGGCCAGCCGAGCACCGCTGCCGAGTTGGACAACGTGCGTTCGCCGGGCACATCGGCGAGAACGCTCTCGAACACCGCTATCTGGGTGGCGGTCTGGGCATCATCGAACACATCGGAATTCGCGAAATGAGTCATGAGGCCGATCGCCGGATCGACATTCGGTAGTTCGCGCAGGCGCGCCCAGGCGGCGCGTGCATCGGCCGGCGCGAAACCGAGGCGGTGCATGCCGCTGTCGAGCTTGAGCCAGACGCGCAGCGGTCGCGCATCGCGATCCGCGGCGAGCCAGTCGATCTGGGCGACGTGATGGATCGCCGATTCGAGATCCAGGCGATGCATCTCGGCGATGTCGGCCGCCTCGTCGATGCCCGACAGCACGACGATACGGCGCTTGACGCCGGCGGCGCGCAGGCGCTGACCATCGGCAATGCAGGCGACCCCGAACGCATCCGCGTCGGCCAGCGCGTGGGCGACGCGCTCCAGACCATGGCCATAGCCATCGGCCTTGACCACGGCCATGACCCGGGCGCCGGGCGCGAGTTCGCGCAGGCGCCGAAGATTGTGGCGCAACGCCCCGGCATGGATCGTCGCGCTGGTCGCTCGACTCACTCGAAACTGTCCGCGTAGCGGTCCGATGCAAGGTTCTCGAACTTCGTGTACTGGCCAAGGAATGCCAGCTTCACCGAACCGGTCGGACCATTGCGCTGCTTGCCGATGATGATCTCGGCCACGCCCTTTTCGGCCGAATCCGCGTTGTAGTACTCGTCGCGGTAGATGAACATGATCAGGTCGGCATCCTGCTCGATCGCGCCGGATTCACGCAGGTCCGACATCACCGGCTTCTTGTCGGTGCGCTGCTCGAGCGAACGGTTCAGCTGCGACAGGGCGATCACGGGCACATCCAGTTCCTTGGCCAGGGCCTTCAGTCCACGCGAGATTTCTGAAATTTCTGTGGCGCGATTCTCCTTGTTTCCGGGCACCTGCATGAGTTGCAGGTAATCGATCACGATCAGGCCCAGATCGTGCTCGCGCTTGAGCCGGCGCGCGCGCGCGCGCAACTCGCCCGGCGACAGCGCCGGCGTGTCGTCGATGAAGATCTTGGCCTCGCTGAGCAAGGTGATCGCGTTGGTCACGCGCGGCCATTCCTCCTCGGCCAGTTCGCCCGTGCGCAGGTGCTGCTGATTGATGCGACCGAGCGATGAAATCAGGCGGAACGCGAGCTGGGAGGCCGACATTTCCATCGAGAACACGGCGACCGCCTTCTTCGTGCGCATCGCGGCGTTCTCGGCCATGTTCAGCGCGAGAGCGGTGTTGTGTACGCAGATGTCGTTGGCGATGAAGTTGTGCGTATCCGGAATCGTGAGGTCATAGACCTGCTTCTCGCCGGCGCTCGCGATCGAGGTGATGCGGTCCCAGAACACGTCGCTGTGCGCGAGCGCGGCAAGCTCGTCGCTGCCAAGCACGAGTGCGATGCGCGCGAGCCGGCCGCGCGAGATCGCACGCTTGCCGACGTGACTGTTGGTTGCACTGCAACCGGTTCGGCGAGCCAGTTCGGCCCATGACATCGAACCCTTCGCCTCGCCGATCAGTGTCCATACCTCGGCCGGTACATGATCGACGTTGCTCTGAACGCGGCGGCGCGACAGCGTCGCAAGGACGGCGCACAGCGCGTCTTCCTTGCCGTGAATGCCGATCTCCGTGGCAAACGTGCGAATCGAACCGGCATCGGTCACGTCCAGCTGCCATGCGGGACGCCGGGCCGCGCGATACTTCACCCAGCGCTGGCGCAGCTTGGCGATCACACCGAAGCGCAGCAGCAGATGCTGCACCTGGCGCGCGAGCGCCTCGTTGACGGTGGCGTAGCCGAGCTGCGCCTGTCCGCTCGACAGCACACTGGCCCACCCGTCCGTCGCGAACAGCCGGTTGAGAAACAGCGCAAGCTGCGCCCGTTCGAGTTTGAATACGACCGCGGGCACGCGCTTCTCGTGCGAGGATCGCCCCATCAAGCCCAACCCGGCGAGCCAGCGCGTAACCGCGTTCGGCATGCCGCGACGCGCGGCTTGGACGTCGGATGTGAGGGTGTCCGGCTCGATCTCGAGAACCTCGCACAGGCGCAACAGCGTGGCCGGAGCCGGGACGTGCCTGCCCTGTCGCCAGTGCGTGAGCGATGCTGGCGACGCCCCGCAGCGCGCTGCGATCGTGCGCAGCGAATGTCCGGATCGATCCAGCTCCACACCCAGGCGCGCACTCACGGCTTGACGCTGCCGGTCGATGGCCTGCGCTTCGCCTGCGATCCGCCATGATGGCGCCTCGCCCCGGCGCGAATCACAGCGGCGCACGCGCACACCACCGAACTGGGCGACCGCGCCGGAGAAATCTTCCGCGATGCGCGGATTGGTGTTCGTGAATCGTGGCGCGTTGCCGGTAAGACCGCCATCGCCTATCAGATAGGCGAGCAACGTCACTTCGCAGTCGCGCATGCGCTCCTGGCCGAATACCGGCAGCACGCGCGGAACGGCGATCGTATCGCCAGGTTCGAGCTCCTCGAGCCGGCGCCATCCGGTCGGGGTCAGGAACGGATGCGGCAAGGTGGTCTCGACGCGGCGTCCAAGCCGCGTGGTCACCTCGAACACGGGTTTGATGCCGTCGTCGACATACGCCGACGGTTGCGCCCGATCAAGGCGAAAATCCCCGCGCAACGTGGTGACGCGACTGCATCGCTGCCGGTACAGTTCTTCGATCGTGACCATCGCGCCGTCGTCGGCGACGAGTTCCGAATCGTAGGCGAGACATTTCCCCATCGACGGACGTGCCGCAAGAATGATGAGGTCCGATGGCTGGAAGCCCGTGGTCATCTCGTCGAGATCGGTGAACCCGGTCGGCAATCCGCTGATCTGACCGCGGTTCTCGTAGCGATGATGCAGGATCTGGAACGCGTCCTTGACCGCGGTGCGCATCGCGACGAATCCCTTGCGTCCGCGCGCGCCGGCTTCGGCGATGCGGAACACCTTCTGCTCGGCGGTCTCGAGCAGTTCCTGGCTGCTGCGACCTTCGGGCTGGAACGCATCGCCGGCGATCTGGGTGCCGGTGTCGATGAGCTGACGCAGCACCGACTTCTCGCGCACGATATCGGCATAGGCCACGATGTTGGCCGCGCTCGGGGTCGAGTTGGCCAGCTCGATCACGTAGTCGACACCGCCGACCTGTTCGGCGAGACCCTGGGCCTGGAACCATTCGCCGAGAGTGACCGCATCGCAGGGCTGGTCGCGCGCGCTGAGCTCGTTGATCGCGCGGAAGATCAGCCGGTGATCCTTGCGGTAGAAATCCTCTTCGGAGATCCGGTCGGCCACGCGCTCCCAGGAATCGGGCGCGAGCATGAGTCCGCCAAGCACGGCTTGCTCGGCCTCGATCGAATGTGGTGGGACGCGGAGCGCCTCGATGTTCGGAGCGGGCTTGCGATCGGGGAATACGGCGGACATCGGCAGGGCGTTTCGAGGCAAAGTCGAAGGGACGGATACTAGATCGGCGTCTCAGGATGCGCGACGCACAACTGGGTGGACAACCTTGCCGCCGGCGCTGGAAAAGCTGTGCACAACCTGTGGGCGAATCCGTCCTCCTGACCTGTGGAAACCTTGCGCATACAGATCACACCGGCGGCGCAAGCACCTGATTGCCGCGTTCGAGAGCAGCAGTGCCGCTGCGGGCCAGTTCGAGGACCGGCGCGACCGCGGCGAGATCGTCAAGCACGCCAGTGATGTGCGAACCGCGCCCGGTGAATTGCAGCGTGCGTGTGGATTCGGTCTCGTCAAGCGTGATGCCATAGCGGCGATGGGTGAACTCGCCGATCTTCGCGCTGGTCTGCGGCGTAGAGACCACCTTGACGATGAGCAGCTCCGATTCGAGGTGTTCGCGACTGGTCAGGTCGGCAATCTCGAGCACGTCGACGATCTTGCGCGACTGGCTGATGATCTGCGCGATCACCGCGTCCTCGCCCGTGGTCACGAGAGTCAGGCGCGAGACGCGCGCGTCATGGGTGATCGCCACGGTGAGGGACTCGATGTTGTAGCCGCGCGCGGAGAACATGCCGGCCACGCGGGCCAGCGCACCGGCCTCGTTCTGCAGCAGGATCGAAATGATGTGACGCATCAGAACATCTCCGAAGGGCCGGCTTCACTGGCCTGCACCGCCTGGCGCGAAGGAATGTGGTCGCCGGTGATCATCTGCGCGTAAGTCATGCCCGGGCCGACCATCGGGTAGACACCGGCGTCGGGATCGATCATGACCTCGAGGAACGCGGGACCCGGAAACGCGATGAACTCGGCGATCACGCGGGCGACATCCTCAGGGTGTTCCAGGCGAACGGCGTACTCGAAACCATCCGCCTGCGCGGCCTTGATGAAATCCTTCTTGTGCAGACTCTTGTCGGTGGCGGAAAAACGGCCCTTGAAGAACAGCTTCTGCCACTGGCGGACCATGCCGTCGCCGCAGTTGTTCATCACCACGACCTTGACCGGGAGATGGTAGGTCGTGACGGTTTCAAGCTCACCGAGATTCATGCGGATGCTCGCGTCGCCGTCGATGTCGATGACAACCAGGTCGCGCCGCGCGACTTGCGCGCCGATCGCGGCGGGCAGGCCGAAACCCATCGTGCCCATCGAGCCCGACGTCAGCCAGCGTCGCGGTTCGGTGAAGTCGAAATACTGCGCCGCCCACATCTGGTGCTGGCCGACACCGGTCGAGACGATCGCGTTGCCGCGGGTGAGGCGATTGATCTCCTCGATCACCGCATATGGCTGGATCAGCGCGCTGGCACGGTCGAAGTCCATCGCATGGGTCTTCTTCAGCTCCGCGATGTGCGCATGCCATGCGCCATGCCTGCCCTGCGCGCGCGGATCGAAACCGATCCGCTGGCCGTGCCGGCGCAGGCTGTCGAGCGCCCGCGAGAGATCGCCCAGGTGGTGCCAGTCGACGCGTCTGACCTTGTCGATCTCGGCCGGATCGACATCCAGATGGGCGATGAACTTCGCGCCCGGAGCAAACAATCCAGGAATCCCGGCGACCCGGTCATCGAAGCGCGCGCCGACCGCGACGATGAAATCGCAGTCGTCCACCGCGTAGTTCGCGTAGGCCGTGCCGTGCATGCCGAGCATGTGCAGCGAGAGCGGTTCGGTCGTGTCGGCGGCACCCAGGCCCATGAGTGTGGTCGTGACCGGAACGCCGAACGCCGCAGCGAATTCACGCAGCGCACGCGTGGCCTCGCTGGCGATCACGCCACCGCCGACATACAGCAGCGGTCGCGTGGACTGGGCAAACGCATCGAAGAAGCGCTGGCAGGCCGGACCATCCAGCACAGCTTCCTCGATCGCGCGAAGCCGCGCGCGATAGCCGGGAATCGGCAGCGATCCACTACCGGCGAACACGAGCTCGGCGTTCTGCACATCCTTGGGAATGTCCACGACGACCGGACCGGGACGGCCCGTGCGCGCGATCTCGAACGCCGTGCGCAAGGTCGCTTCGAGCAGGCCCGGATCGGTCACCAGGAACACGTGCTTCGCACAGGCCGCCATGATGTTGCTGACCGGCGCCTCCTGGAACGCATCGGTGCCGATCGCCGCCCTCGGCACCTGACCGCAGATGACCACGATCGGAATCGAATCGGCCATCGCGTCGCGCACCGGAGTAACCGTATTGGTCGCACCGGGCCCGGACGTCACAAGGGCGACGCCGACCTTGCCCGAGGCGCGCGCATAGCCCTGCGCCATGAAACCGGCACCTTGCTCGTTGGCCGGCACGATCAGCGGCAGCGGCTCACTGCCATCGGCATTCGGATGCTCGTGATTGAACCGGAACACCGCGTCATAGACCGGCAGGATCGCGCCGCCCGAATAGCCGAAGACGACGCCGACGCCTTCGTCGGCGAGCACCTGGACGACGATATCCGAACCGGCCATGGCGATGCCGGCGAGCGGATGCGTCTTCGGTTCGGAAAGCGGTTCGAGTTGAGCGTTCACGTTGCGATCCTTTGTCTTGAGCCCCTCTCCCGTCGGGAGAAGTTTGTCGTGCGCCGATTTCCGTGACCCGGAGAGGCTGCGGCTCAGCACCACGTCAGGGAATCGCGCTCGCCCGTTGGCAGGCGCGGCACCAGGAACCTTCTTTCCTCATCGGCCAGCCGGGCACCATCGCCCGACGGGATAAGGAATTGGATTCAGGCTTCGTTGAGCCAGGTCATCTTGCTGCGCAGCTCGGCACCGACCTTCTCGATCGGATGATCCAGATCGGCTTGCTTGAAGCGCTTGTAGTTGGGCAGACCCGCCTTGTATTCGGCCGTCCAGTTGCGTGCGAACGTGCCGTCCTGGATGTCCTTGAGCACGTCCTTCATGCGCTCCTTGGTCGCGGCGTCGACGATGCGCGGCCCGCTGACGTAGTCGCCGTACTGTGCGGTTTCGGAAATGAAGGTGAGCATCTTGGTGATCCCGCCCTGGTAAAGCAGATCGACGATGAGCTTGAGTTCGTGCAAGACCTCGTAGTACGCGATCTCCGGCCGGTAGCCTGCCTCGACCAGGGTCTCGAAGCCCTTGAGCACGAGTTCGCTCGCGCCGCCGCAGAGCACGGCCTGCTCGCCGAACAGGTCGGTCTCGGTTTCCTCCTTGAAATCGGTTTCGATGAGCAGCGCGCGTGCACCGCCGAGGCCCGCCGCATACGCCTTGGCCTTGTCGACAGCGGTGCCGCTGACATCCTGGAACACTGCATACAGGCACGGCACACCGCGGCCGATCTCGAACTCGGTGCGCACGAGATGACCGGGACCCTTCGGCGCGACGAGGATGACGTCGATGTCGGCGCGCGGAACGATGGTCTTGAAATGCACGTTGAAGCCGTGGGCGAACAGCAGCGCGGCGCCGGGCTTGAGATGCGGTTCGATGACCTCGCTGTAGAGTGTCGGCTGGACCATGTCAGGAGTCAGCACGGCAACCAGATCGGCCTCCTTGACCGCATCGGCAGGCGCGACGACCGCGAAACTGTCAGCCGTCGCGCGTGCAGCGGTCGGTCCGCCCGGGCGCAGGCCGACGACGACCTCGAGCCCGGAATCGCGCAGGTTCAGGGCATGCGAGCGGCCCTGGCTGCCATAGCCGAGGACGGCGATTCTGGCGTTGCGCAAGGCTTCGGTGGTGACTGTGGCGGACATGCGGTTCTCCCATGGAGTGAACGTGTTGAAGGCATTCTTCCGGCTCCCGTCGGGAACCGGTTGCAAGGCACCGGTGTTTGCGCGACGTGCCTGAAAATTCTCATGCGCTGGTCACCGCGCCCTGCGCGGCCGAGCCGACCAGTCGCGCGTACTTGGCGAGCACACCGCGCGTGATCGGTGACACGCGCGGCATCCAGCCGACGCGGCGCGCATCCAGATCGGCATCGGTCTCGATAACGCGGCGGGCGAGATCGATGACGATGCGATCGTCATCGCGGAGCAGGCCGATCGCGCCGCCACGCGCCGCTTCCGGCGCGACATGGCCGACCACGAATCCGTAGCTCGCGCCGCTGAATCGACCATCGGTCATCAGCGCGACATCGTTGCCGAGCCCGCGCCCGACCAGCGCTGCGGTCACCGCGAGCATCTCGCGCATGCCGGGTCCACCGGCCGGACCTTCGTTGCGGATCACGACGACATCGCCGGCCACGATCACGCCGGACTGCACCGCGCGGAAGCAATCCTCCTCGCTCTCGAACACGCGCGCGGGACCTTCGAACCGGGTCGGACCGGTTCCGGTCAACTTGAGAATGCAGCCCTCGGGCGAGAGGTTGCCGTAGAGGATCGAGTAGCCGCCGCGCGGCTTGAACGCCTCGGCCACCGGCTTGATCACCTGCTGGCCAGCGCGCGCGCGCGGCGCGGCATCGATCTCCTCGAACAGGCTGCGCCCGCTGAGCGTGGGGACATCCTCGATCAGGCCCGCCGCGCGCAGTTCGCGCGCGACCACCGCCATGCCGCCGGCCTGGGTCATCTCGATCGCGGTGTAGCGTCCGCCGGGCATGAGGTCGGTCAGGACCGGCGTCTGCACCGAGGCGGTTTCGAAATCCTCGATCGTCAAGGCCACATCGGCCTCGTGCGCGATCGCGAGCAGATGCAGCACCGCGTTGGTCGATCCGGCGGTCGCCGCGACGATCCTCATCGCGTTGCGGAATGCGGCCGGGGTCAGCACATCGCGCGGCAAGCGACCACTGCGCAGGCAGTCCAGCACGAGTTCGCCGCAGCGGCGCGCGACATCGCGCTTGGCCGGGTCGATCGCGGCGATATCGTTGAACCCGAGCGGGGTCAGGCCGAGCGCCATGAGCACCATGGCCATAGTGTTCGCGGTGAACTGGCCGCCGCAGGCGCCGGCACCCGGGCAGGCGCGCTTCTCGATCGCGCACAGGCGTTCTTCGCTGATCGTGCCCGCGGCGTGTGCGCCGACCGCCTCGAAGACCTGCTGCACGGTGATCGATTGTCCATCCAGCGTGCCATGAGCGATGCTGCCGCCGTACAGCGCCACCCCCGGAATGTTCAATCGGGCCAGCGCCATCGCGGCGGCCGGAATGGTCTTGTCGCAGCCGCACAGCACGACCATCGCATCCAGACAATGACCGTTCACGGCCAGCTCGATCGAATCGGTGATCACCTCGCGACTGACCAGCGATGCGCGCATGCCCGACGTGCCCATCGCGATGCCATCGGTTACCGCGATCGTGTTGAACTCGATCGGGGTGCCGCCCGCGGCTCGGATGCCCACGGCGACGTCGGTGGCGAGATCGCGCAGGTTGAGGTTGCAGGGCGAGATGTTGGACCAGGTATGGACGACGGCGACCAGCGGCCGGGCGATCGCTTTGTCGTCCAGGCCGGTGGCGTAGAGCATCGCCCGCGCCGGTGCACGGTCCGGACCGGTCTTGATTTCGTCGCTGCGCATCGGCGGCTGCTTATGCTCGGATCCGGAACCGCTCATGCGGCAGCCTTCCGGTGGACGCCCAACTCGGCGATCACCGCATCGCGGATCTGGTCGGTGCTCGCGGCGCCGCCGAGATCGCGCGTCAGTTCGCAGGTATCGAGCACGGCGTCCACCGCGGTTTCGACCGCATCGGCCTCGGCAACGAGATGGAGCGAATGACGCAGCAGCATCGCCGCGCTCAGGATCGCGCCGATCGGATTGGCGATGCCCTGACCGGCGATGTCGGGCGCCGAACCATGGATCGGTTCGTACAGCCCGCGCCGACCATCACCGAGCGATGCGGATGGCGATACACCGAGCGAGCCGGCCAATGCCGCGGCTTCGTCGGTGAGGATGTCGCCGAACAGGTTCTCGGTGACGATCACGTCGTAGGCCGATGGACGGGTCAGCAGCAACATGGCCATCGAATCGACAAGCTGGTGTTCGAGCACGATGCCGTCGTATTCACCGACGACGCGCTGGGTCGTCGCCCGCCACAGGCGCGAGGTCTCGAGCACGTTGGCCTTGTCGACCGAGGTCAGCCTGCCCTTGCGCGCACGCGCAAGCTCGCAGGCGCGGCGCACGACACGCTCGACCTCCATGACGCTGTAGCGACATTCGTCGATTGCGACATCGCCTTCGCGCGACTTCCTGCCGAAGTAGGCACCGCCGGTGAGTTCGCGCACGAACAACAGATCGACGCCGACCAGATACTCGCTCTTGAGCGGCGACAGTGCCGCCAGGCGCGGATGCACGCGCAACGGACGCAGGTTGGCGTAGACACCAAGCTTTGCGCGCAGGCCGAGCAATCCCTGCTCGGGACGCACGCGGGCGTTCGGATCGGACCACTTCGGACCCCCGACTGCGCCCAGCAGCACGGCATCCGATGCCATGCAGGCATCGATCGTCGATTGCGGCAGCGGCTCGCCGGTGGTGTCGATCGCGATGCCGCCGATCGCATGCTCGCTGAATTCGATGACATGCCCACTGTGACTGGCGACATCGCGCAGCACGGCAACCGCCGCGGCAGTCACTTCGGGTCCGATGCCGTCGCCCGGAAGTACGGCGATATGCGCTCTCATGCAGGATCCTCCACGGAAATACGGTGCGCCTGATCCGCCTGTTCCCAGCTCGCGATATCGGCCTGCGCGTCGAGCAGGTAGCCCAGCTGATCGACCCCGTTGAGCAGGCAGTGGCGCGCGAAGCCATCGAGCGCGAACGCGAAGGCCCGTCCGTCGGGAAGCGTGATCGTGCGCTCGGCGATGTCGATGACGAGTTCGAGGCCCGGATTCTCGAGCAGTTCGCGATGCTCGGTTTCGGACAGGACAACCGCGAGCAGGCCGTTCTTGAGCGCATTGCTGCGGAATATGTCGGCGATCTCCGAGGAGATGACCGCCTCGATGCCGTAGTCGAGCAGAGCCCACGGTGCATGTTCGCGCGAGGATCCGCAGCCGAAATTGCGTCCGGCAACGAGGATCGCGCAGCCTCGCGCTTCGGGCCGGTTGAGCGGAAATTCGACGTTTTCGCCGCCGTCATCGAGGTAACGCCAGTCGTTGAACGCGAACCGGCCCAGACCCGCACGCTGGGTCGTGGTCAGGAAACGTGCCGGAATGATCCGGTCGGTGTCGATGTTCTCGAAAGGCAACGCGGCGCTGCGCGAGCGCACCTGCTTGAGCGGCTTCATGCGACGTTCTCCAGGAAGGCGTCCGGATCGGTGATGCAGCCGCTGACCGCAGCGACGGCGGCGACCCGCGGACTCGCCAGCACGGTGCGCACGCCGGGGCCCTGGCGGCCTTCGAAATTGCGATTGCTCGTGGAGACGACGAGTTGTCCGGGACGCGCGATGTCGCCGTTCATGCCGATGCACATCGAGCAACCGGCGTCACGCCATTCGGCACCGGCATCGCGGAACACAGTGTCCAGCCCTTCGGCCTCGGCCTCGCGCTTGATCAGCACCGAACCGGGCACGATGAGCACCCGTACGCCGTCTGCCACCCGGCGTCCGCGCATCACCGCGGCCGCCTCGCGAAGATCGGACAGGCGCGAATTCGTGCAGCTGCCGACGAACACGACATCGACCTTCTCGCCGGCCAGCGACTGGCCGCCGCTGAAATGCATGTAGGCCAGCGCCTTGGCCTCCTGCGCGTCGCGCGCCTGTGGAATCGCTGCACCGATCGGCGTGACCATGCCCGGATGCGTCCCGTAGGTGATCGTCGGACCGACCGCAGCGGCATCGATGAACACTTCACTGTCGTAGCGCGCACCGCTGTCGCTGGCCAGCGCGCGCCATGCTGCGACCGCGCGATCCCAGGCCGTTCCCTGTGGTGCGCGCGGGCGTCCGCGCAGATAGGAGAACGTGGTTTCGTCCGGTGCGATCAGACCCGCGCGCGCGCCGGCCTCGATCGACATGTTGCAGATCGTCATGCGCTCGTCCATCGACAGCGCACGTATCGTGCTGCCACGATACTCGATGACGTGGCCGGTGCCGCCGCCGACGCCGATCACGCCGATGATGTGCAGGATCAGGTCCTTGGCGCTGACCCCGGGACGCAGCGCCCCCTCGACATGCACGGCAAACGATTTCGGCTTGCGCTGGAGCAGGCACTGGGTGGCGAGCACGTGGCCGACTTCGGTCGTGCCGATGCCGAACGCGAGCGCGCCGAACGCGCCGTGGGTGGCCGTGTGGCTGTCGCCGCAGACGATCGTCATGCCCGGCTGGGTCGCACCGATTTCCGGTCCCATCACATGGACGATGCCGCGGTGCGCGCTGTCCCAGCCGTTGAGTTCGATGCCGAACTCGCGGCAGTTGGCCTCGAGCTGCTGGACCTGATTTTCCGCATCGGCCGTCACCCAGGGCCGGCGGCCGCGCGCATCCGCGGGGAGCGTGGGCGTCGAATGATCCAGCGTCGCAAGCACGCGCTGCGGACGGCGCACCTTGATTCCGCGCTCGCGCAGTTCACTGAACGCCTGCGGCGTCGTGACCTCGTGGATCAGGTGCAGGTCGACATAGAGAATGCCCGGCGTATCGGCGGTTTCCGCACGCACCTGGTGGGCATCCCAGATCTTGTCGATGATCGTGCGTGCAGGCTTCATGCGGCGATACCCTGCGAGACCCGATCGCTCGCTGTGGCGTTGGCGCTCGAGACCGGGGTCAGCCAACCGTGGGTGTCGACCGTGCGTCCGTCGAACAGGCCGAAGAACGCTTGCTGCAACGCCTTTGTGACCGGGCCCGGCTGACCGTTGCCGACGGCCTTGCGATCCACCGAACGCACCGGCGTGATCTCCGCGGCGGTGCCGGTCATGAAGATCTCGTCGCTCGTGTAGAGCGCCTCGCGTGGCAGGTCACGCTCCTCGACCACGTGGCCCATTTCGCGCGCAAGCGTGATCACGGTGTCGCGCGTGATCCCGGCGAGGATGCCGGCGCTGCTCGTCGGTGTGCACAGCACGCCGCGGCGGACGAGGAACAGGTTCTCGCCGGCGCCTTCGCTGAGCAGGCCGTTGGTGCCGAGCGCAATGCCTTCGGCATAGCCGCCGCGCTGCGCCTCCAGACCGATGAGCTGGCTCGACAGATAGTTGCCGCCGGCCTTGGCCCAGCTCGGAAACGTGTTCGGCGCCGGCCGGTTCCACGATGAAACGCAGACGTCGGCGCCGTGTTCGAGCGCATCGCCGAGATACGCGCCCCAGTTCAGCGCCATGATCGACACATCGACCGGCGCACCCGCCTTGGGCACGACGCCAAGTCCGCCCGCGCCACGAAACACGATCGGACGCACGTAGGCCGACTGCAACTGGTTCGCCGCGATCAGTTCGATGCACGCGGCATTGATCTCGTCCATCGTGTAGCCGATATCTATTTCATAAATCCTTGCCGACTCGAACAGGCGACGCGTGTGATCGGCAAGCCGGAAGTAGCACGCACCCTGGGGCGTCGCGTAGACCCGTTCGCCCTCGAACACCGACGAGCCGTAGTGCAGCGCATGCGCGCTGACGTGCACGGTCGCCTCGTGCCAGGGCTTGAGCCTGCCGTTGTGCCAGATCAATGCGGGTTGACTCATCGAAATATCCTCAGCAGGCGTTGGCGGAATGCGCGGGGGGGGCGTCGGGTGCGGCGATGCGTTCGATGCGGTTGGCGATTTCCAGCGCGGCCAGCGCGGCGGCCTCGACGATGTCGGTCGACACGGCCTGTCCACGCAGTTCGCGGCCTTCATGAATGACCGTGATCGCGGCCTGACCCTGGGCGTCGCCGCCCTCGCTGAGCGCACGAATCTGGAACTCGTGCACGGCGAATTCGCGGCCGACCGCGCGCGAGACCGCGCGCAGTACTGCATCGACCGGGCCATCGCCGATCGCCGCCTCGCTGACCTCCCGCCCATCCTCGTGGGACAGGCGCACCGACGCCGAGGCGCCCGAGCCGATATGGCTGGTCGCATGAAGATGACTCAGATGCCAGGGGCCGGCCGCATCGGGATCGCGGCCCAGCGCCAGCGCTTCGATGTCGGCATCGAATACCTCGCGCTTGCGATCGGCCAGCACCTTGAACCGGGTGAATACCTCATCCAGCGCCGCCTCGTCGAGCGTGTGGCCGAGCGTGGCGAGCCGTTCGCGCAACGCATGCCGCCCGCTGTGCTTGCCGAGCACGAGTTGCGAAGTCGCCACGCCGACATCCTCGGCCCGCATGATCTCGTAGGTGCCGCGGTGCTTGAGCATGCCGTGCTGATGGATCCCCGATTCGTGGGCGAAGGCGTTCTCGCCGATCACCGCCTTGTTGCGCGGGATCGCCTGTCCGGTGAGCTGGGCAAGCAGACGCGCCGTCGCATGCAGGCGCTGCGAACGGATCCGCGTGTCGACGTTGAAACGCTCTGCGCGGACCCGCAATGCCATCACGATCTCTTCCAGCGCGGCGTTGCCGGCGCGTTCGCCGATACCGGCAATCGTGCATTCGACCTGGCGCGCACCGGCGCCGATCGCGGCGAGACTGTTGGCAACCGCCATCCCCAGATCGTCGTGACAGTGCGCGCTGAACACGACACCGGCGGCACCTCGCACGTTCGCGCGCAGCCAGGCGAAGCGTTCGGCGATCTCGCTCGGGGTCGTGTAGCCGACCGTGTCCGGCACATTGACCGTGCTCGCACCGGCTTCGATGACCGCCGAAAACACCTCGGCGAGAAACTCCGGTTCGGTGCGGATCGCATCCTCGGCCGAAAATTCCACGTCGTCGCACAGCTCGCGTGCGCGGCGCACACCGGCCACGGCCGTGTCGATGACCTGCCGGGTACTCATCTGCAGCTTGAATTCGCGATGCAGCGGGCTGGTGGCGAGGAACGTGTGGATGCGTCCGTGTTCGGCCGGCTCGATGGCCCGCGCCACGCTTTCGATGTCGCCATTCTGGCAACGGGCCAGCCCGCACACGCGGGTGCCGCGCACGTTCGCGGCAATCGCGCGTACCGAGGCGAAATCATCGGGCGAGGCATGCGGAAATCCGGCTTCGAGGATATCCACGCCGAGATCGGCCAGCGCGGCGGCCATGCGCAGCTTTTGCGCGCGACTCATCGAGAACCCCGGCGCCTGCTCGCCGTCGCGCAAGGTCGTGTCGAAGATCAGCACGCGATCCTTTGCCGCGTCGACTTGCGCGCTCCCGCCGACCTCTACCGCACCATCACTGTTCATGTTTGGCTCCGATTGTTCGGATCTGGCGTCACCGGACAACAAAAAACCCCGCCTTCGTCTCCGAGTGCGGGGTTTTCGGGAATTCCAGCGTATCTGTACGCGTACCCTAGCCCGCACCTGAGCAGGTAATAAGGAGTACGACTACGGGAATCAGGCGGTCGGGCACGCGCACGAGAGCGGAAAGCCTCGCGCCGGACGCGCATGACACACGGTTGAACTGGCTGCTGCGCTGCGACATGCAACGGACCGTACCGGATGCTTCACCAGCGTGTCAATACTTGCGCACGATGGTTTCACCGGCAACTTCAAGTTCCGTGCGGATGGACGTCTGGATGTCCGTACCGATCGCATCCTCCGGCGTTGCAGGTCGCTACCGTTCGGGATCCGCCACGTGGTCCCGGGTTGATCCGGCCCGAACCACCACAACCGCACTGGTCAGCGCGAATTACCGCAGCGCACGGCCACTGCATCGAAGAATCCGGGCGCGAGCTGTGCGCTGGCGGGCACGCACCAGTGCCTCGCTGTGGCGAAACCCGCGCACTTGACCGCGTCCTTCTCGGTCATGAGCACGTCAAGCTCGTCGCTGAACTCGATATCGCCGGGCTGAAACGCATGATGGTCCGGAAACGCGTGCTCGATGACCTCGATGCCGTACTCACGCAATGCAGCAAAAAAGCGCTGGGGGTTGCCGATTGCCGCGAGCGCGTGCACGCGCTCGCCAGAAAACGTGTTCAACGGCCGCGAAGTCGGCTCGCCGGCCAGGGCCACGGCCACGTTGCCGACCAGGTGCATCTGCACCTCGTCAGGATGGGCCACCCCGCCGTTGCAGACGCGGAAATCGACCCGCTGCAGGCGTGCGCGCGACTCGCGCAGCGGCCCTGCCGGCAACAGCCGGCCATTTCCGAAGCGACGCACCCCATCGATCACGCAGATCTCGACATCGCGCGCGAGTGCGGGATTCTGCAGGCCGTCATCGGCGATGATCACGTCTACGCCGGCATCGAGCAGCAGGCGCGCTGCCGCCGGACGATCGCGCCCGACCGCGATCATCGCGCGGGTACGGTGACGGATCAGGCACGGCTCGTCGCCGACTTCGATCGGATCGGCATGCTTGTCGAGCAGCGTCGGCGCACGCGTACTGCCGCCGTAGCCGCGGCTGACCACGCCTGGACGCATTCCGCGCGCGCGCAGTGCCTCGACCAGGGCAATCACGAGCGGGGTCTTGCCGGTCCCGCCGACACTGAGGTTGCCGACCACGATGACCGGCACCGGCAGCCGCTGCGGTCGGCGCAGGCCGATGGTCCACGCGAAGCGCGCGACTGCGCGCAGGCTGCGATACACGGGTACCAGCGCGCGCAACCAGAATGGGGCCGGTTCGCCCGCATACCAGATGCGCTCCAGCCGCGCGGCGTTCATGTCGGTGACGTGCAGTCCGTCGCCGACTCGCGGAACTGCAGGCGGTGCAGGTCTGCGTAGTGGCCGCCGAGGGCGAGCAGTTCGGCATGCGTGCCGCGTTCCACGATGCGTCCTTGATCGAGCACGATGATCTGGTCGGCATGCTCGATCGTGGACAAGCGATGCGCGATGACGAGCACGGTCCGATCGCGCATGAGACGCCCGAGGGCGTCCTGGACAAGCCGCTCGGACTCGTTGTCGAGCGCGCTGGTCGCCTCGTCGAGGATCAGCACGGGCGCGTCCTTGAGCAGCGCACGCGCGATCGCGATGCGCTGACGCTGGCCGCCCGAAAGCAACGCACCGCCCTCGCCGGCCTCGCTGTCCAGGCCGCCGGGGATGCGTTCGATGAACTCCATCGCATTGGCCGAGCGGGCGGCGGATTCGATCGCCGCGCGCGACGCCGTCGCGAGTGCGCCATAGGCGATGTTGCGCGCGAGGCTGTCGTTGAACAGCACGACCTGCTGACCGACCCAGGCGATCTGTTCGCGCAGGCTGGTCAATGCATAGTCGGCAAGCGGCTGTCCGTCCAGCAGCACGCTTCCGGAATCGGGTTCGTGAAATCGCGGGATCAGATTGGCCAGCGTGCTCTTGCCGCCGCCCGAGCGACCGACCAGCGCGGTGACGGTGCCTGGCGCACAGCGCAGGCTGACACCGTCGAGTGCGGGCGAGGCCTGTCCCGGATAGCGCAGCACGACATCGCGCAGTTCGATCTCGCCACGCGCACGTTCCACGCGCAGCGTGCCGCGGTCGGGCTCGACCGGCGCGTCGATCACGGCAAACAGGTCTTCGGCTGCGGCAACGCCGCGCTGCATCATCGCCTGGACTGTGGTCAGGCGCTTGAGCGAGGGCAGCATCGTCAGCATCGCGGTGATCAGCGCCATGAAGGTGCCCGGGCTCATGGCGTCGATCAGACCCGGCCGGGTCGCGAAGTAGATGACCAGGGCAAGTGCGCAGGCGGCGACGATCTGCACGATCGAGGTCGACAACGCATTGGTCGCAGCGACCTTGAGATTGAGTCGGCGATTGTGTTCGTTGACCTCGGCAAAGCGCGCGCGCTCGGAAGCCTGGCCCAGATAGACCTTGACCTCCCGCTGTCCGCTGATCGCCTCGTCGACGATTCCGGTGACCGAGCCGACCGAGTGCTGGATCTTGCGGCTGATTCGCCGGTAGCGGCGACCGACCACCCAGGCAACCACGGCGATCAGCGGCGCCATGACGAACAGCATGAGGGTCAGGCGCGCGTTGTACCAGAGCATGACCCCGATCAATCCGATCACGGTCAGGCTGTCGAGAATGACGATCTTGACCGCGTTCGTGCTCGCTTGCGCGACCTGCTCGACGGTGAAGGTCAGGCGCGCGATCATCTGCCCCGACGGCTCGCGGTCGAAATGCGCGGCCGGCAGATCCAGGTAGCGCGAGAAGACCTGTCCACGCAGGGTTTCGACCACGTCACGGCCGATGCGGGCAAGTCCGTAGTCGGCGACAAAGGTCGCCGCACCACGGACGATGAACAGACCGACGATCACGATCGGCATCCAGAAGATCGTCTGCGCGCTGCGCTCGATGAACAGGTTGTCGAGCATCGGCTGGATCAGCCAGGTGAAGATCACGGCAACAGCGGCATCGAAGAACATGCCGGTGATGCCGGCCAGCGCGTAACCCCAGTGCGCCGCCGCATAGCCGAGCAGGCGGCGATAGGTGGCGAACGCGCCTACGGCCATCTCAGCCACCTAGCAGCCTGTCGGACTTTGGGGGTCGAGGCGAAAATCCGCCTGCGCGGTCCATTTTGACCAGCTTCGCTGTTGTGAAGCGCTTCTGCCGATTCTTGGCCAATAGACCCACTATTGGCCTGCGAACCGTCAAAAAACTGTCCTCACGCAGCCGGATTTTCGCCTCGACCCCCAAAGCCCGACAGGCTGCTAGTGCGTGGCAGCTGCGCGCCACGCTCATTGCGCTTCCTTTGCCGATGGCGTCGTCGCGAGACTGAGACGACCGAAGCCGAGCTGACCGAGCGCGTCCATCGCGGTGATCACGGCCTGATGCGGCGTGCGGGCATCGGCGCGCAGCACGACCGCACGCGTGCGGTCGTCGCCGGCGACCTGCCGCAAAGCATCCATGAGCGTATCGAGGGCGGGATTGAGCACTTCGTTGCTGTCGATGAAGTAACGGCCTTCAGCGTCGATCATTACGGTCAGCGGACGTTCGGTTTCCATGCGTTCGATCGGCGACGCCTCGGGCAGACTGATCTTCATTCCCGCGTACTGCACGAATGTCGTGGTCATGACGAAGAACATGAGCAGGGTCAGCAGCACGTCGATCAACGGGATCACGTTGATCTCGAACTCCTCCTCGCGCCGGCTGGAAGAAATACGCATGGGCGCAAGCTCAGGCCGTGGCGCGCGCAGCGGTCACTGGCGGCACGGTTTCCGCGGCCGCGGTGAGTTCGTCGATCAGCCTGCCCACCTGCTTCTCCATGTCGACCACGATGGAGGTGACCCGCGAGCGGAAATAGCGATGGAAGAAGTAGGCCGGAATCGCGACACACAATCCCGCGGCAGTGCAGATCAGTGCCTCGCCGATGCCGCCGGCCATCTTGAGCGGGTCGCCGACGCCGCTGACCATGACCGCGAAGAACATGCGGATCATGCCGATCACGGTGCCGAGAAGACCCAGCAGCGGCGAGATCAGCGCGATCGAACCCAGCGTGTTCAGGTACCGCTCGAGCTTGTGGACGACATGACGACCGGTGTCTTCGACCCGTTCCTTGATGACCGGGCGTGGCCGGTTGCGCACGTCCAGCGCCGCCGCGAACATTTCACCGAGCGGCGAGACCTGGCGCAGCGCCTCGATGTGCTGCGGGTCGAGCCGGCGCGTGCGCGCCCAGCTCATGACCTGCGCGCCGAGTTCGGGCGGACTGACGGCTTTGCGCCGCAAGGTCCAGAACCGCTCGAGAATGATGGCCATGGCGATGGCCGATGCGATCAGGATGGGCACCAGGGCCCATCCACCTGCGACAAGAATTTCAAGCACGTGGAGCAACTCCTCGCAAACCGGTCGATGCTGCCGGCGAATCCCGGCACGACGTCAGCGCTCAATCATAGCAGCGCTACGCCGGATAGCAGCGCCGCGCCCCGCGCAGAAACACGCCCGCGCGCTCAGGGCTGGCGCCACCAGGCCGTGCGCTCGCGGCGGCCGCGGCTCGGAGCCGGCGCATCGGCGGTGAAGGCCAGATGCACGTAGCCGTTCTCCGCTGTACCGATCAGTTCGATCGAGCGCTTGTCGAATCGCGCAACCACATCGGCATGCGGGTGATTGAATCGATTGCGGTAGCCCGCCGAAACCAGCGCGGAATCCGCAGCGAGCGCATCCAGGAACTCGGCCGATGAACCGGTCCGGCTGCCGTGATGGGCGACGACCAGGGTCAATGGACGCGCCAGCGCGCTGGTTTCCTGCACGATCAGCCGCTCGACGCGATCACTGACATCACCGGTCAGGAGCAGTGATCCATGCCGGCCCTCGATCGCGAGTACGCAGGAGCGGTCGTTGCCAGGCAATCGCTGCACGCCGGCTGGCCAGAGCACGCGCAGGCGCACGCCGTCCCAAACCCAGGCCTCGCCGGCTGCGCAGGCGTCAGCGGCAATACCTGTCCGCTCCGGCTCGCCGCTGCTGACTGCTGCCATCGGAAAGGCCAGCTTGACTGCCGGTGCGCCACCGGCGTGATCGTTGTCGCCATGGCTGATCATGAGGCGATCCAGTCGGTTCACTCCGAGTGCGCGCAGGGACGGGATCACCACCGCTTCGCCGACATCGAATCCGCCCGGATAGCGCGGCCCGGCGTCATACAGCAGGGCGTGCTCGCGCGTGCGCACGAGGATCGACAAGCCCTGGCCGACATCGAACATCCAGACCTCGAACTCGCCATCGGCAAGCACCGGCCGCATCGGCATGAGCAAGGGCAGGACCAGAACGAGGCCGAGTGCGCGCGCAGGTACGCCGCGTGGCAGCAGGCACCAGCCTGCCCCGATCAGGGCAAGCACGAATGCCCAGGGCGGCGCCGCAGCGAAGTACAACTGGGCCGAGGGCAGCGCCGCCGCCTGCCGCAAGAACCACCACAACGGCCACAGTACGGATTCCGCCGCATGCAGCAGCGGTTCGCCCAGCGCGGGCAACGGAACCAGCAGCAGGCTGGCCGCCACGTTCAACGGGACCACGACGAAACTGATCCAAGGCACGGCGACGAGGTTCGCCACAGGACCCACCAGCGAGCCCTGGCCGAAGAACCACACGGTCAGCGGCAACAACGTGATTCCGAGTACGACCTGCACGCGCGGCAGGTCGCGCCATGCCGGCCGCTCGTCGCCGACCGGCCGGGTCACCGAGAGCAGGATCGCCACGCCTGCGAACGACAACCAGAATCCAGCAGCCAGAACGGCCAGCGGGTCGACCGCGACGATCGCCACCGCAGCCAGGCCAAGCGCCTGGGTCGCGGACCCTGATCGGCGCGCAAGGCGCGCAAGCAAGGCGACCCCGATCATCAGCAACGCGCGCTGGGTCGGCGTGCCCATGCCGGCCAGCAGGCCGTAGCCGAACGCGCAGGCCAGGGCCACCGGTGCTTCGATCAGCGGTGCCGGAACACGCAAGGTCAGGCGCGGAAAAAGCTTCCAGAAGGCACGCGCCAGCCACACGCCGAACGCGGCGAACAGGCCGACATGCAAACCCGAGATCGCGATGAGGTGCCCTGTACCGGTCGCGCGCAACACCTGCCACTGGGATTCGGCGATGCGGCTCTGGTCGCCGATCGCCAACGCACGCAGCAACGGTCCACCCGCCCCGGCGTGCGCGTCGATCTTCGCTCCGATCGCTTCGCGCCAGCCATCCACACAGGCATTGCCGGCAGCGGCCAGCAGTCGATTGTCCCGCGCATCGCGTACGTAACCGACCGCCACGCGTCCGGCCAGCGCGGCGCCGCGTTCGCCGTCATGGCCACCCGGATTGACCAGACCTCGCGGCGGACGAAGACGCGCCGTGAACGTCCATTGTGCGCAGGGAGCCAGAGCCGGTGCGCCCGCATACCAGCTCAGGCGCGCGCGTCCGCGCAGATCGACATCCTTGCCTTCGAGGCGCGCATGCCGGATATCGAACTCGAAACGCGTCGAGCCCTCGACGACCTGCGGCAATCCGCGAACCACGCCGTGCACCTGGAAATCGCGACCGTGCAGCTCGGCCGGCAGTTGCGCCTGGAGCACCGCAGCGGCACGCACCACGGTCCAGGCGAAGCCGAGCACGAACCACACCGGCGCGCGGTCGCCACCGCGCACGAACAGCAGCAGCGCAGCGACAGTGCCGAGCGCGATCGCCAATCCCGTGTGCGGAAGCTCCACGAGTGTATGCACGGCCACCGCGCCGGCAAGCAGCGCTGCGGCACGCAGCGGGGTCAGGCGCGGCAGTCCGATCAAACGAAGCAATCGGCTGCGGTAGTTCCCTGCCATCGTTCGATCCATCCTGGATGCGCTCCGCAGTCGGCGTGCCGGTGACGGTCCGGCCGCGAACCGCTCGCGTGCCGATGGCCGCCATCAGACCATTGCCGCTGCGCCGCATGCAAGGTGTCGTGGTCCCGGCTCCGGAAGAGCTGACATGGCGCCAGATGCGGCAAGCGAAAACAAGTCGACATGGGCGCCAGCCACGGAAGGCACCGGGCCGGCAGTTCGGCACGGTGCCCTGAGGCACAGTGCTGGAGGCGGCGAATCCAGACGTTCTAGCCTGCCGATGTGACGTCGTGCAGGCTGCCGCCGCGCAGCTCGAGCATGCGGTCCATGCGCGCTGCGAGCGTGCGATCGTGGGTGACGAGCACCAGCGACGTGCCGATCTCGCGATTCAGCTCGAGCATGAGTTCATAGACCTGCGCAGCATTGCGCTCGTCGAGATTGCCGGTCGGCTCGTCGCCGAGCACGCAGGCCGGACGCGTGACCAGTGCGCGCGCGACCGCCGCACGCTGGCGCTCGCCGCCGCTCAGCTCACCGGGTTTGTGCTCGATCCGCGCGCCAAGGCCGACCCGCTCAAGCAGCTTCGTTGCGCTGGCGCGTGCCTCGGCAATCGGCGTACCGCGGATCAGCAACGGCATGCAGACGTTTTCCAGAGCGGTGAACTCGGGCAACAGGTGATGGAACTGGTAGACGAAGCCGAGCGAACGGTTGCGCAAGACGCCGCGCGCGCGGTCCGACAGGCTCGACATGTTGTGGCCGTCCACCTCGACCGCACCCGCGGTCGCCGTGTCGAGTCCGCCCAGTATGTGCAACAAGGTGCTTTTGCCGGTTCCCGATGCGCCGACGATCGACACGGTCTCGCCGCGGCGCACGCTGAAACTGACGTCATGCAGCACGTCCGCGCGCAGTCCTCCTTCCTTGTAGATTTTCGCGACCTTGTCGGCGCGCAGTACGATGTCGTTCATGGCCTTGGACCCTGGATCATTCGGGTTGGGAACGGCACCCGGGTTTGCGCTGGCCCTACTCATAGCGCAGCGCCGCTGCCGGTTCGATGCGCGCCGCGCGCCAGGCCGGGTACAAGGTGGCGAAGATGCAGAACACGAATGCGGTCACGGTGATCCAGCCGACGTCGTTCCAGTGCAGGTCCGACGGCAGCTCGCTGATGTAGTAGACCTCGGGCGACAGGAACGAGATGCCGAACGTGCGCTCGACCCAGCCGACGATCGCCTCGAGATTCAACGACAGCAACACGCCGAACACGACACCGAGCGCGATGCCGAGCGTGCCCACGAGCACGCCCTGGACCATGAACACGCCCATGATGCTGGCCGGACTCTGGCCGAGCGTGCGCAGGATCGCGATATCGGCCTGTTTGTCGGTCACCAGCATGACCAGGGTCGAGACCAGGTTGAACGCGGCCACCGCGACGATCAGCGAAAGGATCAGGAACATGACCTTTTTCTCCATGGCGATCGCCTTGAAGAAATTGCTGTGGCCTTGCATCCAGTCCGAAACCCGATAGGCCTGACCGAGCTCGGACGACAGGTCGCGGGCAACGACATAGGCGCGGAACATGTCGTCCAGGCGCAGGCGGATACCGGTCGGACCGTCCAGTTGGTACAACTTCATCGCGTCGCTCATGTGCATGAGCGCAAGCCCGCTGTCGTATTCCTGCATGCCGACTTCGAACACACCGCTGACCGTGAAACGCTTGATCCGCGGCAGCACGCCGACCGGCGAGGCGCGAAACTCCGGGGCGACCACGGTCACATGGTCACCGATGTCCACCCCCAGGCTCATCGCCAGTTCGCGACCGATCACGAGATGGAAACTGCCCGCGGTCAGGTCGGCAAGCTCGCCGGCAACCATCTTGCGGTCGACTTCGGAAACATGCGGCTCATGCTCGGGCAGCACCCCGCGAACCATCACGCCCGACACGCGTTCGCCCTGCAGCATCGCCTCGCGTTCGACGTACGGCGCGGCGCCGAGCACGTGCGGATTCGCTTCGGCGCGCGCGAGCGCCTGCGGCCACTCGCGCACCGATTCATTGACTCCGGAAATCGTCGCGTGCGCGACCATGCCCAGGATGCGGCTCTTCAGTTCCTTGTCGAAGCCGTTCATGACCGAGATCACCGTGATCAGCGCGGTCACCCCGACTGCGATGCCGAGGATCGACACGAGCGAAATGAACGAGATGAAGTGATTGCGGCGCTTGGCGCGCGTGTAGCGCAGGCCGATGAAGACTTCTAGCGGTCGAAACATGCTGGTACGGATCCTCGGAGTCTGCGCGACCACGCGCAGCTCCGGGGAGTCGGGGGTCGGTACCGCAGAGTGCCGCATGGCCGCAGCCGGAAGCAAGCGCGGCCCTGCCACCCGGCCGTTCCCGAGCAGCGGCTGAACAGCAGCCATGGCGTGGCCGCCGGGAGCCTGTTTGCGCGTGATATCGTTTGCCGCCCGGTCGCATGCGCCCGGCGGTTGGCGCCATCGAGCCGGATTTCGCCACTGCGACGGCGCTGACAGGCACGCGCCACCGGATCGGCACAGACGGCGAATCGGGACACCGATTCGGGCCCCAAGGCCACCAGCGCCGCATGCCGGCGACAACCGGATCGACCCTCGCACGCGAACGCCAGAAGGATCTACTCCATGAAGAATGCCCCCAATGCAACGTTCGCGATCATCCTGTTCGGCGCCACGCTGCCGTGGCATGCGCACGCCGCCGAACTCGCGCCACTCGACGACTTTTTCGTGTCCATCGGCATTTACCAATCGACGAACGATCTGGACGTACGTGTGGATTCGACGCTTGGCATACCGGGGACCAGCCTGAACTTTCAGCGCGACCTGGGATTCGATCGTCGCCATCGTGAACCGACGTGGGAGATCGGTGGCACGATCGCCGGACGTCACAAGATCGATGCGTTCGGCTACCACTACGACGACACCGTGAGCCGCAGCCTTTCGCGCGACTTCACGTTCGGCGACGAGACGTTCACGGTAGGTGCCGATCTCTCTGGAACGCTCAAGGTCGACGTCAAGGGTGTGTCCTATACGTGGTTCTTCCATCGCAGCGACGAGAGTGCGTTCGGTGTCGGCCTCGGAGGCGTCCGCTACGAACTCGGGGCACTGCTCGCCGCGACGCTGTCCAATGGTGACGATTCAGTGAGTGTGGCCGAGCGCTTCTCCGAAGCGGCCTGGGCTCCCTTGCTGCGCGCCGAGTACGTCCACGTGTTCTCCCCGCACTGGCGTGCCGGCATCGAGGGATCCTATGTCAAGAAATCCAATGGTTCGGTCACCGGTGATGCGATCGACGCGGGGGTGAAGGTCGAATATTTTCCTTGGCAGCACTTCGGACTCGCGTTGCGATACAACCTCAATGATGTCGACCTGGAATACCGGCGTACCCGCATTTCCGGCCAGGCCAGGCTCGAAAGCAACGGACCACAGCTCATGGCTACGGCACGCTTCTGACCGTGGGCGACGCGCCCTCGCGTCGACGCCCGGGAGGCGCTGATTGATCCGAGCCTCCGCCACGATCATTCCTGTACGGATCGCCTGCGCGGTTGATTCCGGGCGGTGAATCGGGGCAGGATCGGGTTTCTCCAGCGCTCGTCCCCATGGAGGCCAGGAACGTGAGCCACCCCTTCATTCTCGCGCTGGCGCGCGTACTGCTCGCCAGCATCTTCATCGTGCTCGGCGGTGTGCGCCTGCTCGGCGCGGCCGGCGTCGGGCCGCTCGCGGGCACCGTCCTGTCCAATGGCGCGCTGCTGTTCAGCGCATTCGAACTCGTGGTCGGCCTGCTCATCGCGTTCGGCTGGCAGGTGCGCTGGCTGGCCCTGCTCATGGCTGCGTTCCTGATCGTCGACGCGGTGCTTTCGCATGCGTTCTGGCAGTACTCCGATGCGGCCCAGCACGCGCAGATCCTGCACTTCTTCAAGAACCTCTGCGCGGTGGGTGGGCTCCTGCTGCTGGCGGCGACGTCGAGACATGCGCGCCAGGGACGTGGCAGGTAGATGCATGCGAGTGACCCGGTTGCCGGCATGGGAAACGAATTCCACGGCCGCGCGCCCAGCCTGAATCCACCGACCACGGAACCCGTCGATGAGCGTTGAAAACGGTGCAAGTGATCTGGTCAAGGTCGTGGCCCTGCTCGGCGCGGTCGTTGTCCTGGTCCCGATCTTTCGTCGAATCGGCCTGGGTTCGGTGCTTGGCTACCTTGCCGGCGGCCTGATCATCGGGCCGTTCGGCATCGGCCTGTTCCGCGATCCGCAGGCGATCCTGCACATCGCCGAGCTCGGCGTGATCATGTTCCTGTTCGTGATCGGCCTGGAGATGCGACCGTCGCACCTTTGGTCTTTGCGCCGCGAGATTTTCGGCCTTGGCACAGCCCAGATCAGCCTGTGCACGCTCGCCCTGAGCGGTGTGGGCCTGGCATTCGGCTTCCCGCTGCCCGTTGCGTTCGTCGGCGCGGCCGGATTCGTGCTGACTTCCACTGCGATCGTCATGCAACTGCTTTCCGAACGCGGCGACATCGCCTTGCCACATGGTCAGAAGATCGTGTCGGTGCTGCTGTTCGAGGACCTGCTCATCGTTCCGTTGCTCGCGATCATCACGTTCATGTCGCCGAACGCGATCGCCAATCCGGGCGAATCGCGCCTGCTCGGCATCGGCATCGGCATGGCCGCACTGGCTGGCCTCGTCGCCGCCGGAATCTGGTTGCTCAACCCGCTGTTCCGCCTGCTTGCGGCCGCCAGGGCACGCGAGGTCATGACCGCAGCGGCCCTGCTGGTCGTGCTCGGCTCGGCCCTGCTCATGCAGATCGGCGGCCTGTCCACCGCGATGGGTGCGTTCCTTGCTGGCGTGCTGCTCTCGGAATCGACGTTCCGCCACCAGCTTGAAGCCGATATCGAGCCGTTCCGCGGCATCCTGCTCGGCCTGTTCTTCCTCGCCGTCGGCATGTCGCTGGACCTGGCGGTCGTCGCGCGCAACTGGCAGATCATCGTCGCCGGCGTGCTCGCCCTGATGGCGGTCAAGTCCGTTTGCATCTATCTCGTCGCGCGCGCCCTGCGCAGCAGTCACGCCGAGGCACTGGACCGTGCAGTGCTCATGGCCCAGGGCGGAGAATTCGCGTTCGTTCTGTTTGCCGCGGCAGCAGCCGCAAACGTGATCGATGCCACGGTCAATGCCAATCTGACCGCCATTGTCGTCCTGTCGATGGCGTTGACTCCGCTGGTCGTGATCCTCATGCGCCGCCTCACACCGCGTCAGCAAGTCTCGTTCGCCGGCGTCGATCTGGCCGAAGGGCTCAGCGGCACGGTGCTGGTCGTCGGCTTCGGCCGCTTCGGCCAGGTCATGAGCCAGTGCCTGCTCGCGCGCGGCTGCGATGTCACGATCATCGACACCGATGTCGACATGATCCGAAGCGCAAGCGAGTTCGGCTTCAAGATCTACTACGGCGACGGCACGCGTCTGGATGTCCTGCATGCCTCCGGGGCAGACCGCGCGGCCGTCATCGCCGTGTGCATCGACAATCCGGCATCGGCCACGCTGATCGCCGAGTTGGCACGCAGCGAGTTCGCCCATGCAAAGGTGCTCGTGCGCGCGTTCGATCGCGAACACGCTGCCCGGCTCGTCGCCGTCGGCGTCGAGTATCAGGTGCGCGAGACCTTCGAGTCGGCGCTCATGTTCGGCGAAGCAACGTTGCGCGCGCTCGGCGTCGACAGCGGACAAGCCGCCGAAACCGCGGCCGAAGTGCGGCGCCGCGACAGCGAGCGTTTCGAACTGGAAGTGGCGGCGGGTGATGTGCGCGCAGGAATCCCGTTGATGCTCGGCAATGCGCCAAGACCAGTCCCCACGCCGTTCACGACACCGGTGCGCGACAGCCGCCCGCTCAGCGCGGAAACCGCGGCGCTGACCCGCGAACCGGCCCAAGGAGAATGAGCCCATGCCGTTGAGCGCCCGCGCGACTGAACTCATCCGGTTCTGGCGCGAGGCGGGACCCCGCCAGTGGTTCAACAAGGATGTCGATTTCGATGCCGGGTTCCGCGAACGCTTTCTCGACACCCACCTGTGCGCGGCGCGACGCGAGCTCGACGACTGGGCGGCGTCCGCCGATGGCACACTCGCACTGCTGCTCCTGCTCGACCAGTTCCCGCGCAACGCGTTCCGCGGCAGCGCGCACGCGTACGCGACCGATCCGCTCGCTCGCCACTTCGCGCGCGCCGGCATCGATGCCGGGTTCGACTCGGCCATCGAACCCGCGCTGCGCCTGTTCTGCTACCTGCCGTTCAGCCATTCCGAAGAACTCCTCGACCAGGAATACTCGGTTGGCCTCATGCGCGCGCTCGATGGCGAGTCACTCGCGCATGCCGAAAGCCATCGCGCGATCATCCTGCGCTTCGGTCGTTTTCCGCATCGCAACGCCGTGCTTGCGCGACCCACCTCGCGGGAGGAACAGGCATTCCTCGATGCCGGCGGTTTCGCGGGCTGATCCCGTTCATTCCGTAGCCCCGGTCGGCGCGATCGGCGCGATCGGCGTGCTCGCGAGCACGAGGCGCAGGCGTCGCCAGGTATCGGCATCGATGACATCCAACGTGATCACGCAGCGCACGCTGCGCGGCGGCGCACTGAACTCCAGCACGAGCAGCCGGCCCAGGCGCGACTGCGCGCGCAGGGTTGCCGGCACCTCCACGCCTTCACGGTCGCGCAGCCGCCAACCACCGGCGCCGTGGGCGACATGGGTCACCCAGCAAGCAAGAAACTTCTGCAGTGCCAGCGTCGCCGCCACGAGCACTGCCGGCACGGCGATGAGCTTGAGCCATGCGGGCATCCCGGCAACGACAACCGCGAACACGGCCAGCAGTCCCACCGCGCCGGCGGCACCGGCGAGACGTCGCGACGGTCGGTAGTCAAACGCGATTTCGGGCGCGGATTTCATCGATGATCGCCGCTTGCGCAGGATCGGCAGGTGCAGCATGGCCGAGCACCCAGTCCCAGATGTCGGGGTCCTGGGCATCGAGCAGTCGGGCGAACCCGGTCTTCATGGCCGGACTGGACTGCGCATAGCGCTGCTCGAACCACCATCCGAGCACCTGATCGAGCTCGCGCGTTCCGCGCCGGCAGCGCCAGCGCAGCCGTGCCAGTTCCGCTTCTATCGACACAGGGCCCAGGCAAGCTGGCCCCAGAACGCGAACAACACGAGCGTCGACAGCACATAGACGATGAACCGGTGCATGACCCGGTTGTAGCTGCAGTGGACAAGACTGTGCGCGCCACGCAGGACCACGAACGCCCAGGCCAGACCGAGCGCGATCGCGTCGACCTCGCGGGTGACGAACGCGACCAGCACGCCGACATGGAACAGCACCGGGAGTTCAAACAGGTTGCGGAAGTTGTCCGATGCGCGACGGTCATCGAGCAGGGCCGCCGCCGCGGCGGCGCTGTCAAGCCGTTGCGCATCGATGCGCTTGCGCATCATCTCGCCGATGCGGTGCACATAGAGAACCACCCAGACCACCACGGTGATCGCCACCATTGCAAAGCTCGGCCAGAGAATCGACTGCGGTTCCATGGAGCCTCCGTTGTCAGGTGCAATCGGGATGATCGCGGCTAGCAATCTTGCGTCAGGCGCGGCGTTCGACCATGAGCTTCTTGATTTCGGCAATCGCCTTGGCCGGATTGAGGCCTTTCGGACAGGTGCGCGTGCAGTTCATGATCGTGTGGCAACGGTACAACCGGAACGGGTCCTCAAGCTGGTCCAGCCGCTCGCCGGTGTCCTCGTCGCGGCTGTCGACGATCCAGCGATAAGCCTGCAGCAGGATTGCCGGCCCCAGATAGCGATCGCCGTTCCACCAGTAGCTCGGACAGCTGGTCGAGCAGCATGCGCAGAGGATGCATTCGTAGAGTCCGTCGAGCTGCGCGCGGTCTTCCTTCGACTGCAGGCGCTCCTTCGGCGGCGCCGGCGTCTGCGAACGCAGCCAGGGCTTGATCGACGCGTACTGCGCGTAGAAATGAGTGAGATCGGGCACAAGGTCCTTGATCACCGGCATGTGCGGCAGCGGGTACACCGGAACATCGCCCTTGCCGTTGCCGCAGTCCTCGATCGCCTTGGTGCAGGCCAGCGTATTGGTGCCGTCGATGTTCATCGCGCACGAGCCGCAGATGCCTTCACGACACGAGCGCCGGAACGTCAGGGTCGGATCGATTTCGTTCTTGATCTTGATCAGCGCGTCGAGAACCATCGGCCCGCAGGTGGCGAGGTCCACCTCGTAGGTATCGACGCTCGGATTCTGTCCGTCATCCGGATTCCAGCGATACACGCGGAATTCGCGCACATCCGTGGCACCGGCCGGCGCGGCGAAGCGCTTGCCGGAACGGACCTTGGAGTTCTTGGGAAGCGCAAATTCAGCCATTGTCTTTCATCCGCGGGACGTGGGCGCCGGGCGCCCACTGTGAACTGCAAGGAAAACCAGGAACCCGAGCCATGACAGGAAGAACGAGACCAGGGTCCAGGCGAATTTGTCGTAACCGCGCACCTTCGATGAGACGAGCACAAGCACGGGCGGCAGCAGGAAAGCGGTCAACATGAAGAACAGGATCACGGAGTGTGTTATTGCCATCATTGATCCCATCGCAGCGTTCTTCGTGAGTTGACCCGCATCAATCAGTACGTGCGCGCCTTCGGCGGCACCACTTCGACATCGTCGCTCAGCGTGACCATGTGCACCGGGCGGAAATCGAAGCCCGGCGCACCTTTCTCGTCGACGGTCACGAGCGTGTGCTTGTGCCAGTTGACATCGTCGCGCTCGGGGAAGTCCTCATGCGCATGCGCACCGCGGCTTTCGTGACGCTGCTCGGCCGAGGTGATCGTCGCCACCGCGTTGTACAGCAGGTTCTGCAGTTCGTAGGTCTCGATGAGATCGGAGTTCCACACCAGCGAACGATCGCTGACCTTCACATCCTCGAAGCTCGCGAAGATCCCCGCCATCTTCGCGCAGCCTTCGGCCAGGGTCCTGGAGGTGCGGAACACCGCGGCATCGCTCTGCATCGTGCGCTGCATGTTGAGCCGGATCTCCGCCGTGGGCGACACGCCATTGGCGTTGCGCAGCCGGTCGAGATTGGCCAGGGCCTTGTCGCAGGACGAAGCCGGCAGCACCTTGTGCGGCGCACCGGGCGTGATCGTCAGCGCGCAGCGATTGGCGACCGCGCGACCGAACACGACCAGATCGAGCAGCGAGTTGGATCCGAGGCGGTTGGCCCCGTGCACCGACACGCACGCGGCTTCGCCGATCGCATACAGGCCCGGCACGACCTTGTCCGGATCGTTGCCGACCTTCTGCACGACTTCACCGTGGTAGTTGGTCGGAATGCCGCCCATGTTGTAGTGCACGGTCGGCAGCACCGGTATCGGCTGGCGGGCGACATCGACGTTGGCGAATATGCGCGCACTCTCGGCGATTCCGGGCAGCTTCTCGTGGATCACTTCGGGGCCCAGATGGGTGAGATCGAGCAGGATGTGGTCCTTGTGCTCGCCGACGCCGCGGCCTTCGCGGATCTCGATCGTCATCGAACGACTCACGACGTCGCGCGAGGCCAGATCCTTGTAGTGCGGCGCATAGCGCTCCATGAAGCGTTCGCCGCTGGCGTTGCGCAGGATGCCGCCTTCACCGCGCACGCCCTCGGTGATCAGGCAACCCGCGCCGTAGATTCCGGTCGGATGGAACTGCACGAACTCCATGTCCTGCAGGGCCAGACCCGAACGCAGCACGAGTCCGCCGCCGTCGCCCGTGCAGGTGTGCGCCGAGGTCGCGCTGAAATACGCGCGGCCATAGCCACCCGTTGCGAGCACGACGCCGTGCGCACGGAACAGATGCAAAGTGCCTTCGGCCATGTCCAGCGCGAGCACGCCACGGCAGACGCCTTCGCTGTCCCAGATCAGGTCGAGGGCAAAATACTCGATCATGAAACGCGCTTCGTGGGCGAGCGATTGCTGATACAGCGTATGCAGCATCGCGTGACCGGTGCGATCGGCCGCCGCGCAGGTACGCTGGGCCGGCGGACCTTCGCCATAGCGTGTGGTCATGCCGCCGAACGGCCGCTGATAGATCCGGCCGTCCTCGGTGCGCGAGAACGGCAGGCCGTAGTGCTCCAGTTCGAGGATCGCCGCCGGCGCCTCCTTGCACATGTACTCGATCGCATCCTGGTCGCCGAGCCAGTCCGAACCCTTGATCGTGTCGTAGAAGTGGTAGCGCCAGTCGTCCTCGCCCATGTTGCCGAGCGCGGCGGAGATGCCGCCCTGTGCGGCCACCGTATGCGAGCGGGTCGGGAAAACCTTGGTGATGCAGACCGTCTTGAGTCCCTTGGAGGCCAGCCCGAAGGTCGCGCGCAGGCCTGCGCCGCCGGCGCCGACCACGACCATGTCGTACTGGTGTTCCTGGATCGGGTATGCGCTCATGGATCAGGCCCCCAGTGCGATGCGGACGACGGCGAACACACTCGCCAGCGCAGCGAGGACACAGATGAAACGCACCGCAAGCTGGGCAACGATCGCCAGCCACACGGTATGCACATAGTCTTCGATGACGACTTGCAGGCCGAGTTGTGCGTGCCAGAACATCGCGATCAGGAACGCGGTCAGCAAGAGCGCATTGAGTGGATGCGCGACCGCAGCGCGTGCGGCCGCGTAGTCGGCGCCGGCCAGGCAGACGACCAGGCCGACGACGTAGATGACGAGGAACAACAATCCGACCGCGGTCATGCGCTGGACCAAGAAATGGTGCACGCCGTCACGCGCCGAACCGAGTCCGCGCGCGTTCTTGATCGGACTGCGGAAGCGCTCGAAGCCGCTCATGCCAGCACCCCGCGCGCGATGAGGACGCCCCAGACCAGCGCGGTCAGGACGAAACTGCCGATCACCGAGAGCCAGCCGTTGCGCACGAACTGCGCGATGCCGTAGCCGAGGCCGGCATCCTGGAGCAGGTGGCGGATCCCGTTGAGGAAATGGAACGACAGTGCCCAGGTCCAGCCAAACAACACGAGCAGACCGGGCCAGGAGCCGGCCAGGGCACTCGTGCAGGCCCAGGCATCGGGGCCGATCGCGAGCGAGACCAGCGCAGCGGCGATCAGCAGGCTGCCCACCGCGAGAATGACGCCGGTGGCGCGATGCAGAATCGAAGTGGTCATCTGGATCTGCCAGCGATACACCTGCAGATGCGGAGACAGTGGACGAACAGGATGCGACATGGGCTGGCCTGGTGCTCGCGCCGGTGGCTGGCGTCCTTGAACGACCCGTGTGATTCCGCAAACGGTCAGAAATCGATGCAGCGACCGTTCTTTTCCCAGTCGCCGTAGCGGGTGGGATCAGGTCCGTCGCGACCACCGATTTCCGCCGGGTATTCCGACGCGCGCGGCTGGACGTCCCGCTCTTCCGGAACGGGTTGTGGCGCTGGCGCATCGGTGACGGGAATCGACTTGGGCATGAGGCTCGAAAGCACCGGAAATTTTAACCCCCGGCCAGCAGACTGACAACCCGCAACCCGGGCATGAAGTCGGCAGCTTGCCCGACTTTCGGTGTTCGCGGCCGAAAGCGTCCACGAGCGGATCGATCTTCAGATCGATTGACCGGAGTCCGAGAGGCTCCTAGTGTACCTGCTCGACCGATCCGACTCGGCCAGTGTGCGAGTCGGACAAGCACACGTACCGGAACCCGAATCATCTCAGCCCACGACGCCGTGTCGACTCCGGACAACTGCATCGGCCCCGCCCTCCTCGTCGAGCTATCCGGCGCGGATGCATCCGCGTTCGCGCACGCACAGTTCACGAGTGCCGTGGTCACCCTCGCACCCGGCCACTGGCACTGGAGTGCGTGGCTCGATGCCAAGGGCCGCGTGCGCAACGTTTTCGCGTTGCTGCACGTGGAGCCTGGCCGCCTCGTGGCCTGGCTGCCGCGCGGCGACGCAAGTCGCATGGCGAAGTCGTTGTCGATGTATGTGCTGCGCGCGAAAGTCCGCGTGCGCGCGCTGACCGGCTGGCATCGCTTCGACGCCGGCGAAGCGGCCGCAGATGCGCCGATGACCATCGACCCAGGTGATCGCTGGAGCCTGGTCATGCCGGGACCCCCTGGCAGGCGTGTCTGCCTGGCAGCCGCGGAAGGCTCGGCAGCGTTCGTCGACATGCCGCGGCAGGCAGCCTGGGATCTCGCGGATGTGCGTGCGGGCCTGCCCTGGGTCAGCGACGAGGTCTGCGCTGAATTCGTGTCGCCTGCGCTCGGTCTGGAGCGTCTGGGCGCGGTCCGGCTCGACAAGGGCTGCTATCCCGGACAGGAAATCGTCGCGCGCCTGCACTATCGCGGCGGCAACAAGCGTCATGCGATGCACCTGCTCCACGAAGGCGCGCCCGTACCGGCGGGAACCGGTGTCATTGCCGAAGCGGGAAGCGCGGCAACTGGAGCGGTTCTCTACTCCGCATGGAGTGCGGCCGACCGCAGCGAGGCCATCGCAATCCTCCCCGATACGGCTCTCGACGCGCCAGGACTGCGCCTTGAATCCGGAGCACAAGTTTCCCGGGTGTCTGCCTACCCCGTTGCCGATCTGTTCATGTCGCAAGGTTCGTGATATAGGGATCGCGCAAGGGGAAACATCATGGACATCGCGCAGCAGATTCGCGCCACTTCACGCCGCTTCGGCACGGCGCTTGTGCTGGCGATCAGCGTCAACGCATCGAGCGTGGCAGCAGCCGAGTTCCGATTCAGCGTCGAACCCACCTACGAGGAAGCCAGCGCGCGCGAGATCTACGCGCCGCTGATGAGCTATCTGTCCAAGGCGACAGGCCATACCTTCGTCCTCGTCACCGCGCCGAACTATTCTTCCTACTGGCGCGATCTGCTTCGCGAGGGCAACAGCGATTTCGCTCTGGAGGAAGCCCATTTCGCCGACTACCACATCACGCGCGCGAATTTCACGCCGCTCGTGCGCACCAGCGAGCGCTCCAGCTACACGCTCGTCGCCAGTCCGGATTTCGAAGGCACAGGGCTTGATGGGTTGCTTTCCGGAAGCATCGTGAGCATGCCGGCACCGAGCCTTGGCTACGCATCACTCATGCGTTTCTATCCCGATCCGATCCAGCAGCCGCGGGTGCTCTCGTCGGCAACCTCGTGGCGAGATGCCGTGCAGATCGTATTCGGCGGTGAGGCCGATGCAGCCATCGTTCCGACCTGGCTCAAGGACACTTACCAGAGCCTCGTGACCATTCGCACCTCGGAGGAATTCGCCGGTCCGGCCGTGCTTGCGGCTCCGGTCGTACCCGCGGATGTGCGCACGCAGGTTCGCGATGCGTTGCTCAGGCTTAGCGAGACTCCGGAACTCGAAGAACTCCTGCTCGAACTCGGCATCAGCGGATTCGTGCCCGCGGCGGCCAGCGACTACGCCAACGAGTCGCGCGCGCTGAGCGGATTCTACGGTTACAAGTAGTCGCGGAGTGCCCGCAATTGCGTGCCTGCACGTTGCGTCAGCGGCGCCGGATTGCGACACATGCAAGATGTGCATACATTTCCTATGTGATCATCCTTGCATTTGCGAATTCATGCACCGATGTGCGTGACTTCCTTTCGCTGAACGCGCTGTTCAGGAAAGGGCCACCATACGGGTGACAAGTGCAGGTTGGATCGCGTACCCTGCGCGCGGTCTCGGCAATCCTGCGCTGCAACATTGCGCTGAACCGACACTGCGGCGCACTTCCGGCCTTGCCGGATCGCCACCAGTACATGCATGTCCGGAATCGCGACCGCCGAGAATGGCAGACGAACGGAACCGGGGACTGACTGAATGCCGCGCGTGCGCGCCGGTCACTGTCCAGTGCAAGCGGAAAGTTGGCGAACAGGCACTTTCCCAGCCGTAACCAGAGATATCCACGGCGTTGCAGGTTTCGCTGCAACGCGATCCGCGTGCCGGCCGTGAAGATCGCGGCCGCACGAGCTGAAAATGGAGACTCCGAAGGATGAAACTCGCATGGTTGCTCTGGCTCGCCTCGGTCGCGCCGCCTGATGTTGCAGAGAGAACCTGTCTCGCCGCAACGATCTATCTCGAGGCGCGCAGCGAATCGCAACTCGGCCAGGTCGCCGTCGCGGAAGTCGCGATGCGTCGGCGCGAAAAAGGTCGCTGGGGAAACAATGTCTGCAATGTGGTAACTGCGCCAGGACAGTTCGCCGTATCCACTACCAACAAGAACTACATGCTGCGCAATCCGCAGGCATGGAGCAAGGCATGGATCGTTGCCGACCAGGCGATCAGGATGTGGGACCTGCCGATCGCGCAGCGCGAATTCGTCGTCCCGGGCGCCGACCACTTCGTCGCCGAGGAAATCGCCTCGCCTGCGTGGATAAAGGGCCAGCCACTCGCGGTCATCGGTGCGCACAGCTTCTATCGCATCAATTGATCCGGTTGTAGCGCTCGACAAAAAAACGCCGGCGTATGCCGGCGTTTTTCTTTCTCTTGTCGAAGCGGACTAACGACGCGCAGGCGCCACGTAACCGCGATCGACGTGGACGCGATCGCCGCGACGCAGGTTGTAGGAATCCTGCTGTTCGAATGCACGCGTGCGACCATCGCGATCCATGCGCACGAGAATCCGGTAGTGATAGTTGTTGCGGCTGTTGCGCTTCTGCACGTTGTGACCGACTGCACCACCGGCGAGCGCCCCGGCCACCGTGGCCACCTTGCGCCCATCGCCCTTGCCGACAGTGTTTCCGATCAGGCCACCCGCGATCGCACCGACCACGGCGCCACCGCCCACGCGATTGTCGCGACCGCGATAGCCGATCGACTCGACGCTGACCACGCGGCCGCAGGTATCGCAGCGATTGCGGTCACGATATCCGTCGCGAGCGTGGGCATCCTGGATCGGCGCCAGCCCGGCCACCGCCACGGTCATGAAACTTGCCAAAAGCATGCGACTTAGCATGATGGATCTCCTCTGTCTTGAGTGAAACGGTCGTCAGCGGATCCGATAGACGCGATCGTTGCGGATCTGGACGCGATCTCCGCGACGCAGTTCGCTGACTTCATATTGAGTGACTTCCGCCCAGCGTCCGTCGTCCAGATCGATCGTGATGAGCCAGGCAAGATCGCGGCCGTCGCGGCTGCCTTCGCGCTCGATCGCGTTGCCGGCGAATCCGCCCGCTACAGCACCGGCCACGGTCGCGGCACGGCGGCCGTCGCCCTTGCCTACGGTGCTGCCGAGCACACCGCCGATGATCGCGCCAAGCACGGCGCCACCGCCGCTGGTGCTGCCGGAACCACCGCGCAAGGCGACGCGTTCGATATCGCTGATCCGGCCGCAGTTGGAACAGACATTGCGGTCGTAGCGGTCCTGATAGCCGCGATCGGGATAACCTCGATCGTGGGCGTAATAGGGCGTCGGTGCGCAACCCACTGCGGCAATGGCCGCTGCAAGCAGCGCGGGAGTGAGTAGATACTGGCGCATCGCAGGATCCTCCGCGGGTATGGGTGAACGTGGCCGAGCCGCGTTCGCATGCCACGAGCTTCGCCCTCGGGCGATGAACCTGAACCCAATTGGGTGATTGGGCCGCACCCGCGGTAGGGCGGGCTTCATCCAGGAGCCGGCGCGGCAGAAGCCGTCCGGGCTGCGAAGTCCGCGCTGCACGGTCCGTTTCTGACCAGCTTCGCTGTTGTGAAGTGCTTCGCCGCTTCTTGGCCCGCAAACCACTACGGGCCGGCGAAACGTCAAAAAATGTCCTCGCTCAGCGGACTTCTCGCCGCGAACTTTTCTGCCGCGCAGGCTCCTGGCCCGATCTGAACCCAGTTGCTATCGGCTCCGATACGCTTGGGTTAGCATCGCCCGTCGCCCCCTGATCGCCGCGCACGTTCATGCCCGCCCCTTCGCCAGTGCTCGACGAACTCCACGACATGGATGCCGAGGCGGCCGCGCAACGCCTCGCGCAGATGCCCGACGCCGACATTGCCGATCTCCTGCACGCGCTCGGCCCGGGACGCGCCCTGGCCGTTCTCGACCGTTTCTCGCCGGAGCGTCGCAACCGCATCGCGTTCGAGGCCGACGAGAGCGCGATCGAGCAGTGGCTGACGAGCAGCAACTGGCCTGAAGGATCGGTCGGCCGGCTCATGGAGCCGGCTCCGCAGGCGTTCCCGCGCACCGCCACGGTCGCCGAGACGATCGAACGCCTGCGCCCGACCATTGCGCGCACGCTGGTCACCTATGTGTTCGTGGTCGATCGCGAAGGCCGGCTCGAAGGCGTGGTCACGTTTCGCGAGATGGCTTTTGCCGAGGAACATCATCGGCTCGAGGACATCATGATCGCGCGTCCGTTCGCGCTGAAGCCGGACACCGCGGTGATCGCGGCAATGCGCGAAGTCGTGCACCGTCACTACCCCGTGTATCCGGTGTGCGACGCGGACGGCAAGCTGGTCGGTGTCGTGCGCGGTTCGGTGCTGTTCGAGGAACAGGCGTTCGAGATCAGCGCGCAAGCCGGATCGATGGTCGGTGTCGAAAAGGAAGAGCGTCTGAGCACGGCGTGGCAACGCAGCCTGCGCTTCCGTCACCCGTGGCTGCAGCTGAACCTGCTCGCCACCTTCATCACCGCCACCGTCGTTGGTCTGTTCCAGGACACGATCAACCAGATCGTGCTGCTCGCCGTGTTCCTGCCCGTGCTCTCGGATCAGTGCAACAACACGGGCTGCCAGGCGCTTGCCGTGACCTTGCGCGGCATGACCTTCGGCGAACTCAAACGCGGGCAAGGCTGGTTGCTGGCGTTGAAGGAAATGTGGCTCGGGCTGATCAACGGCTCGCTGACCGGCATCGTCGGCGGACTGGCGATGTTCCTGCTCGCCCGCTACCAGGGAAATGCCGACGCGCTCGTGCTGGCGATGATCACCTGGCTCGCGATGGCAGGCAGTTGCGCGATTGCCGGTCTGGTCGGTTCCTGCGTTCCGCAGATCCTCAAGCGTCTCGGCGCCGATCCGGCTACCGCATCGAGCATCTTCCTGACCAAGGCCACCGACGTGGTCAGTCTGGCGATGTTCCTCGGACTTGCGGCCTGGCTCGTCGCGCGCTGACGGCAGTGGCCCTGCGATGCACGAACTGATCGACAGCCATTCGCACTTCGATGTCGCGGCGTTCGATGCCGATCGTGGCGACGTGCTCGCGCGCGCGCGCGCCGCTGGAGTCACCCGTCAGGTCGTGCCGGCGATCGCCGCCTCCGGCTGGCCCGCATTGCGCGACCTTTGCCATGCCACCGAGGGCCTGTTTCCCGCTTACGGCCTGCACCCGATGTTCCTTGCCGAGCACACCCCGGAGCACGTCGCCGACCTCGCCACCTGGATCGCCCGCGAACACCCCGTGGCGATCGGCGAGTGCGGACTGGACTTCTTCGTCGAAGGTCTCGATCGCGACAGCCAACGCGATTATTTCAGGTCCCAGTTGCGGCTCGCCCGCGAGACCGATCTTCCGGTGATCGTGCACGCACGTCGCGCCTTCGATGCGGTCAGCGCCGAGATCCGCCGGATCGGAGGCCTGCGCGGCGTCGTCCACAGTTTCTCGGGCAGCCTCGAACAGGCACGGCAGTTGTGGAACGCAGGCTTCTGCCTCGGCATCGGCGGCCCGGTCACTTACGAACGTGCGACCCGCCTGCGTCGCATCGTTGCCGACATGCCCGGCGAGTTCCTGCTGCTTGAAACCGATTCGCCCGACCAGCCGATGGCCGCTCATCGCGGCAAGCGCAACGAGCCGGCGCACCTCGTCGACGTGCTGGCCTGCGTCGCCGGGCTGCGAGGTGAAAGCGAGGAATCGGTTGCCGCCCTGACCACGCGCAATGCCGAGCGCCTGTTCGGGCTTGCGCAACGAATCAGCTGATCCCTACCTGTGGCGCAGACGTCGCGGGGCCTTCAAATTTCGTGGCTGACGGCCGCTTCCGCATTCCGGTCTGTCGCGAGCAATTTCCTGATCGCGCTCGCCACGGCCACGAACGCGAACGTTGCCGTGATATGCGCGGCGGCACCGAGTCCGCCCCCGCAATCGAGTTTCAAGCCACCCTCGCCTGCCTGCGGGCGCACGCCGCAGACGCTGCCATCGGCCTGCGGATAGCGCACGTTCTCCAACGAGTACACGGCCTGCACACCGAAGTACCGCTTGGGCCCGCGCGGAAAGCGGAACTCTTCGCGCAACTTCTTGCGCACCAGCGCGAGCATCGCGTCGTGTTCGGTGCGTGACAGATCACGCACGCGCACAAGCGTCGGATCCACGCGACCGCCAGCCGACCCGCAGACGATCAGCGGCAGCTTGCGCCGGCGGCACCAGACCACGGTTTCGACCTTGACCCGGAACGCATCGGCGCAGTCGATGACGAGGTCATAGCCGCGATCAAGCAGGCGATCGAGCGTCGACGGCGTCAGGAACTCGGCGATCGCATCGACAACGAGCGCCGGATTGATCGCGCGCGCGCGCTCGGCCATGACCTCGACCTTGGCGCGTCCATACTGGCCCTCAAGCGCATGCAACTGGCGATTGGTATTGCTCAGGCAGACTTCGTCGGCGTCGATCAGGGTCAGCCGGCCAACCGCGCTGCGCGCGAGCGCCTCGACCACCCAGGAACCCACGCCACCGATACCGATGACGCAGACGTGACAGGACGCCAGGCGCGCGCTGCTGCCGGCGCCATACAGACGATCGAACCCGAGGAATCGCCCGGCGTGAAGCGTTTCGATTGAGGGCGGCGTGGACATGCGGCGCGGGAGGTTAGCACGGCGCTCGTCTATGATGCGCGCAGCCCAACTCCCGTGAGTTCTCGACCATGCGCTACATCATCTGCCTCCTCATCGGTCTCGTCGCCGGCGCACTCCTGGCCACGACCGCCGCGAGCATCCTCGCCGCCCAGCGCGACAAGTACCCGCGCGCGCTCATGAGCGTGATGCAGCACGAGCTCAAGGCCGCGCGCGATGCGGCAAGCAACCGCCAGTGCGTGGGGACGGACAAGGCGCTGCGTCTGCTCGGTTTGCTCGCCGACGACATCGAGACCGCGATGCCCCACGGCGAGGAGATCGATCGCGTGTTCCGCCAGTACGTCCAGGACCTGCGCGCCCAGATCGGCAATGCAGTCGCGACCGAGGGCGACTGTGCCCGCCAGACCCAGGCGCTGACCGATCTCGGCAACGCCTGCAGCGCCTGCCATCGCGACTACCGCTGAGCCGAATGCGACAAGCAGGCTAGGAGTCTGCGGGAGTGCGTTGGGCGAGCACCTTGTCGATCCGGTTGCCGTCCATGTCGACGACCTCGAAACGCCATCCCTCCCAGTCGAAACGGTCCGTCGTCCGCGGCATCCGCCCGAGCACCAGCATGAACAGGCCATTGAGCGTGTGGTAGCGGCCCTTCACGCCGTCCGGAAGGCGGTGGAGTTCGAGTCGGTCCTTGAACTCCTGCAGCGGAATGAGTCCGTCGAGCAGCCACGAGCCGTTCTCGCGCTGGATCGCCCACGCGTCTTCAGGCGCCGACGGCGTGAACTCGCCGGTGATTGCCTCGAGCAGATCGTGCTGGGTCACGATGCCTTCCACGTTGGCGTATTCGTCGACCACGAAGATGATCTCGACGCCGGAGCGGCGGAATTCCTGCAGCAGTTCCATGCCGGTCAGGCTCTCCGGAATGAAAACGGCCGGACGCATGTGGGTCTGGATATCGAGCGCTTCACCGCGCAGCGCGTTCGCGAGCAGATGGCGGACGCTGACCACACCGAGCACTTCATGCAGGCCGCCTCTGACCACGGGCAGGCGATTGTGGGCACCACTTTCAAGGATCGCCCGGTTGAACTCGTGGGGTGCATCGACATCGAGAAAGACCACGTCCATGCGCGGCACCATGAGCGAGATGATCTGCCGATCATCGAGGCGGAATACGTTGCGCACGATTGCATGCTCGTGCTGCTCGATCACCCCGGCCTCTGAACCCTCGCGCAGCAGCGCGTGGATATCCTCTTCGGTCACCTGCGAGGCACCATCCTGGCGGATGCCGAGCATGCGCAGCAGGAACCGCGTCGAAAACGAAAGCAGCAACACGAAGGGTTTCGCGACCACGGCCAGGATCGTCATCGTCAGGGCGACGCGACGCGCGACCGCCTCCGGATGGACCTGGGCCACGCGCTTGGGCACGAGTTCGCCGAGCACGATTGCAAAATAGGTGATCGTCAATACGACGATTCCGGTGGCGAGGTACGCCGCCAGCACGTCCTCGGTGCCGAGCCGGACCAGCACTGCGCGCAGCGGCTCGGCGAGCACGGCCTCGCCGACGATGCCGCTCAGGATGCCGATCGAGGTGATTCCGATCTGAACCGTCGACAGCAGGCGCGTCGGATCGTCCACCAGCGCGATCGCCGTCGCCGCCGCGCGATCCCCATTCTGCGCAAGGCCCTGCAGGCGCGATTTGCGCGAAGTGACCAGCGCGATTTCGGACATCGAGAAAAATCCATTGCACAGGATCAACCCGGCGAGCAGCACGATTTCCACGAATTAGCTCCCTGCCCTGGCGCGACGCGGCATACGATCAACAACGACGCAGCGTCTTATCCGGTCAACGGATGTCGGGCATGCATGTACGGTGGTGGACAATGGTGCCCGGAGCGGGGGTCGAACCCGCATGGCCTTGCGGCCGAGGGATTTTAAGTCCCTTGCGTCTACCAGTTTCGCCATCCGGGCGTGCGCCGAGCATGCCCGATCGTGACCTGTGCGACCAGTGGTGCGGGGTATCGAATCGCCTATCAGTGCGCGCCGGTCCGTCCGAGCTGGCGCCACGCGGCGACGAGGATTTCGCGAACATCGCGCCAGGGCAGCGAGGAGCGTCCGCGCACGCGTTCCCACAGTTCGCGCTTCTGCTCGGCTGCTTCGATCGGTGACGCGAAATTGATCGTGTCGGCGGTCAGGAAGGCCAGCGCATACACCGGACAGTAGTCGCGCCAGCAGGCACTCGGGTCCGCCTGACGGATCGAGCCGAAGTCCAGTTGGACGAAATTCTCATACGCGCGCGGAACGACGTGCCTGCGCTGTGGCTGCGCACGCGATGGCGCATCCAGTGAATGCTGATGGGCTACCCATTCCTGTACCGACATCGCCTGCTGCATGACCCTGCCCGTCTGCGCCCCGAACCGGTAAGGATGCTGCACGAGAATCTCTTTCTGCAGAATGAACATCTGCATCTCCGCGCAGATGCAGACAGGATTCCTTCAGGAACCGGCCGCGGCGGCAGCCGGGCGTGTGCCCAGCGCCGGTGCCTGGCGCGCAGGCGGCTGTGGAGTATCCTTGCGCGCCGCGGATGCACGCAGCTGCGGCCATGCAAAGCCGACCCGAGGACGTCCACACCATGATCGAAGTCCGCGACCTGAACTTCACCTACGACGGGTCGCAGTCCGCTGCCGTGCGCGGGCTTGATTTCGCGGTCGCGCGCGGCGAGATCTTCGGTTTCCTCGGGCCCAGCGGCGCCGGCAAGTCCACGACCCAGAAGATCCTCATCGGCCTGCTTGCAGGATACGCCGGCAGCGTGCGCGTGCGTGGCAAGGAAGTGTCGGCATGGACGGCCGACGATCATGAGCACATCGGCGTCTCGTTCGAAACGCCGAACCATTTCCTCAAGCTCAGCGGACTGGAGAACCTGCGCTACTTCGCGGCACTCTACACGCCGCCCACGCGCAATCCCGCGGCGCTGCTCGACGCCGTCGGCCTGGGCGAGGATGGCGACAAGGCCGTTGCGCACTATTCCAAGGGCATGAAGTGCCGGCTCGGCATCGCCCGCAGCCTGCTGTGCAACCCGGAGGTGCTGTTCCTCGACGAGCCGACCGCCGGGCTCGACCCGGTCAATGCCGATCGCATCAAGGAACTCATCCGCGCCGAGCGCGACGCCGGACGCACGGTCTTCGTCACCACCCACGACATGGTCGCCGCCGAGGAACTGTGCGACCGAGTCGCGTTCATCGTCGACGGCCGCATCGCCTGCATCGAATCTCCACGCGCGCTCAAGCTGCAGTACGGCGAACGCAGCGTGCGCGTTGAATTCCGCAGCGACAATGACACGGCGCACGCGGACTTTGCACTCGATGGACTGGCCGCCAACCGCGAGTTTTTGCAACTGCTGAGTACACGCGACGTACAGACGATCCATTCGCGCGAGGCAAGGCTTGCGGACATCTTCATCCGCGTGACCGGGCGCCGACTGGCATGAGCCGGCTCGCCGCCACGATCCGGACCGATCTGCACGTGCAATGGCGCAACGGCTTCTACGCCGCGACCGCGATCGTCGTCGTCATGTCGATCCTGTTGCTGCGTTGGCTGCCAACCGAAGTGTCGGTGCTGATCCTGCCCGTGGTGATTCTCGAAGCCGTGCTCGTGAACACGTTCTACTTCGTCAGCGGGCTGCTGCTGCTCGAACGCGTGGAAGGCACGTTCGTGGCCCAGTCGGTGACCCCGCTGCGTGGCCATGAATATCTCGGCTCCAAGATCGTCACCCTGACCGTGCTGTCACTCGCGGAAAGCCTGCTCATCGCCACTTCGGTGTTCGGCGTGGGTGCCTGGCTGATCGGGCTGACCCTTGCGATCATGCTCGCCGCCGTCTTGTTCTGCCTCGTCGGCATCGCCGTGATCGTGCGCTACGACTCGATCAACGAATTCCTGCTGCCGTCGGTACCGTGGGCATTCGTGCTCACGTTGCCGATCTTCGGCGCATTCGGATTCGGCGCGGCCGAGTGGTACCTGCTGCATCCGATCCAGGGTCCGTTCTCGCTGATGCAGCCCGGCGCGGCACATACGGCCGGCGGACTCGCATTCGCGATCGGCTATCCGTTGCTGTGGATCGTCCCTGCGGTCCTGTGGAGCCGCCGTGCCTTGCTGCGGGCACGCAGCGCATGAGGACGCTGGCTGCCTGGAACGCGCTCGGTGCGATCGACCTGCGCAATGTCGCGCGCGATCCGATGTTGCGCTGGGTCCTGATCCTGACGCCGGCATTCGGCCTGCTGTTCCGCTATGCCATGCCCGCTATCGCCACTGCGCTCGAACAGCGCATGGGATTCGACCTCGTGCCCTACTACCCGCTGCTCATGAGTTTCCTGCCGCTCATGGTCGCGGGCATGCTCGGCGCGGTGGTCGGCTTCCTGCTGCTCGACCAGCGCGACGACCAGACCCTGGCGGCGCTGCTCGTGACACCGTTGAGCCTCGGCGACTACCTGCGCTATCGCATGCTCGTGATGCTCACGTTGTGCGTCGTGTTCGCGTGGATCACGGTGCCGCTGGCGGGGTTGACCGAAACGACGTGGCTGCAACTGGTGGTCACCGCGATCGTCGCCGCGCCGCTGGCGCCGATCTATGCCTTGTTCCTGGCTTCGGTCGCCAGCAACAAGGTCCAGGGTTTCGCCCTCGCCAAAGCCATCGGCATCGTCATCGCACCGTGCATCCTGGCCTACTTCGTCATCGGCCCCTGGCAGAACGCGTTCGGCGTCGTGCCGCACTACTGGCCGATGAAAGTGTTCTGGCTGTTCGACGCCGGAGCCACCGGCGCGGCGCTTGCGCATGCGGCCGCTGGCCTGGCATGGCAAGGCGTGCTGCTGGTCGTGCTGATGCGGCGGTTCTCGCGGATCGTGCGGCGGTAGCGAGATACATGCAGCTCGCGTTGCACACCACGGCGCCCGCTGGATCGTTCCAGCGAAAAGTCAGGTGCGCTTGCCGAAGCGCACGAAAAGCATCGAAACCCAGACGATCACGAACACGAAGTACACAGCCAGTGCAGCCAGGAAGGCGGTGTTGTCCAATCCCGGCGGGGCGCCCGCACCGGTGTTCGCCTGCACGACCAGCCAGTGGACGAACACCATGAACGCCGCGAGTGCGATCGTGAACCATCCCGCCTGATTCTCGAGGTACCTCACGGTGCTCTTGCCGTGCTGCGCGCCGAACCAGTGATCCCGGTTGCGGATGTTCCACTTCCCGCTGCGTGCCGCCCACAACTGGAGCAGCCAGACCAGACCCGGAACCACGCTCGCCGCCAACAGCATGGCCGCGGTGAACGCGGTGCGAGACATGAAGGCATCGGCGCGACCGGAGAGGTCGAAATGCGAGCCGACCTGCTCGGGCAACTGGGCACCGGACCACAGCACGAACACCGCAGACGCTGCGAGGACAAGGATCACGAACAGTCTCATGGCCGCACTCCGGAAGGTTTCAGCACCGTGGTCGACGACAGCCCTGCGCATCGTGCCCGAGCGGCATGTGGCGGGCAAGCTTGTCAGCGCGGACCTCCCCCGGGGATCCTGTCATCGTGCATCTAGCCTGCATTTCTCACACCGGCGCGCAAAGATGCCTCGATTCTCTTGTCCTGCATGGCGATCGGGATGTTCTGCGCTGCGAACACTCTGTATGGCTGCATCTTCGCGCTTCGCGGCCCTCGCACCGGCCTCGCGGCGCCTGGCTTGCTCCTCAGTCGGCCTGTAGCCCAGCTACAGACCTCCCTGCGGACCGGCG
>Ga0307505_10000317_pt1 | contig 56095 bp, 45 predicted proteins | sample 23_S_MG_FD_202183 | JGI IMG/M metagenome (GOLD analysis project Ga0307505, IMG submission 202183) | Soil microbial communities from Populus trichocarpa stands in riparian zone in the Pacific Northwest, United States - 23_S | ecosystem: Environmental > Terrestrial > Soil > Riparian zone > Trees...
GCGCGATGCGGGCGCTCGCGCGGTGGCCACCGGTCGGCGCTGGATCGCCGACAGCGGGGTGATGCACCGGCTGCTGCAATACGCGGCCATGCTCGACCTGGTGGTGGTGGTCCATGCCGAGGACGGCGCCCTGGCGGGCCCCGCCGCCGCGACCGCGAGCGAGATGGCGACTCGTCTCGGCCTGCCGAGCGCCCCGGCCGAAGCCGAAGCATTGGCGGTGGCGCGCGACCTCGCGCTCGCCGAGATGACCGGCGCGCGGCTGCACTTGCGCCAGGTCACGACCGCCGCCGCGCTCGGCCTGATTCGCGCCGCCAGGGGCCGCGGCGTCGCGATCACCGCCGGAGTCACACCGGCCCATTTCATGCTGTCCGACTTGGCGCTGGGCGATTTCCGCACTTTCGCCCGGCTGTCGCCGCCGCTGCGCGAGGAAGCCGACCGCCAGGCGGTGATCGAAGCGATCGGCGACGGCACGATCGACGTGATCGCATCCGGCCACGATCCGCGAGGGCCCGAGGACAAGCGCCTTCCGTTCGCCGATGCCGAGCCGGGCATGGCCGGGGCCGAGACGCTGCTGGCGATGGTGCTGACGCTGGTGCGCGACGGCGTTTGCCCGATGGAGCGCGTGTTCGACCTCGTCGCCCGCGCGCCCGCTCGGCTGCTCGGCGTCGCCGCGGGCGAGTTGGCGGAAGGCGCCGAAGCCGACATCGCGCTGATCGATCCCGAGAAGCCGTGGGTGGTCGATTCGACCCGCATGGCGGCGAGCGCCGGCAACACCCCGTTCGACCGGCAGCCGGTACAGGGCCGCGTGGTCGGCCTGTGGAAGGGCGGAGTGCCGGTCCCAAACTCCTGAGAGGGGCCGGAGCGCGCTATTCCGCGGGCGGCAGCAGCACTCCGCCGGTGCTCATCGGCTGCACGTCCTGACGGAAGCTGGCGAGATAGCCGGTCGCTTCAGTGACGTAGCCCGGGCCGGCGCGCGCCGCCATTTCCTCGGCGGACAAGTCGATATCGATCGAGCGGTTGGCCACGCTGATGCGGATCGTGTCGCCGTCTCTCACCTTGCCGATCGGACCGCCGGTCGCGGCTTCGGGGGCGACTTCGGCCACGGTCAGCCCCTTGAGGCACAGGCCCGAGAGCTGGCCGTCGGTGACGAAGGCGGTGGTCTTGGCGAGGCCGGCGGCGTCGAGGGCGAACAGCACCAGGCTGGCGCTGCCGCCCATCGCCGGGCCGCCCTTGAGGCCCTGGTTGCGGGCGATCACCACGTCGCCGGGCTGGACCACGCCGTCCTCGATGCCTTGCAGGCACTCGAGCGAGCTTTCGAACACGCGCGCGGGGCCGGCGAACTCCTCCGGCCGCGAGCCGTCGCGGATGCCGAGGCGGACCACGGCGGTCTGGGCGAAGTTGCCGCGCAGGATGGCGATGGCGGGGCCGGGGCCGATCGGATCGTCCATCGGGCGGATGATCTCCGGGCCGGGAATTTCGTAGCCGGCGAGGTTCTCGGCGAGCGTCCTGCCGGTGCAGGTCAGCACCGAGGTGTCCATCCGGCTTTCGAGCCGCTTGAGCACCGCCCGCGCGCCGCCGGCGTCCTCGAACTCCTCGATCCGCACTTCGCCGGTCGGACGCACGGCGGAGAGGACGGGGACGTCCGCCATCTCCTCCCACAGCGTGAAGATATCGAGCCCGTTCTCGGCCTCGATGGCGGTCGCCTGGAGGTGCTTGATCGCGTTGATCGAGCCCGACACCGCCAGCACCGTGGCGATGGCGTTGCGGAACGCGCCTTCGGTCATGATCTGGCGCGGCTTGAGGTCCTCGTGAACCATCGCGACGATGCGCCGTGCCGCCTCGCGCGCGTTGGCCTGCATCTTCGGGCTGTTGCCGCGCACCGGCGCATGGCCGGGCAGGCACATGCCGAGCGCCTCGACCACGCTGTGCATGGTATTCGCCGTCGCCATCCCCGAGCACACGCCGGGTCCCATGATGGCGTTCTCGGCCATCTCGGCGACCGGAAACTTGGGCGCCTTGCCGAACCGCTCGCCGATCGAGCCGCCCCACACGTCCTCGACGTCGACCGGCTCGCCGTCGATCTCGCCCGAAGGCTGGTAGCCGCCGATGACCAGGATGGTCGGGATGTTCAGCCGCGCGGCGGCCATCAGGTGGCCGGGCGGGGTCTTGTCGCAGCTCGTCAGGCAGATCATCCCGTCGAGCAGCGCCGCCTCGACCTGGACCTCGATGTCGTTTGCGATGATGTCGCGCCCGGCGAGGATGTAGGAGCCGCGCTTGCCGGCGCCGGTGATGAAGTCGCTCGGCGCCGCGGTGCGGACCTCGAACGGCATGCCGCCTGCGGCGCGAATCTCCTCCTTGACCATCTTCGCGATGGAATCGAGATGGGCGTAGCAGATCGCCAGCTCGCTCGAGGAGTTCACCACGGCGATCTTGGGCTTGAGCATGTCTTCCGCGCTCAGGCCGAGCGCCTTCCAGTTGGCGCGGCGGCTGGGCGTGTTGGCGGCCAGGCTCCTGAGCGCCATGTCAGGCTCCGGCGGCGGCGGGCGCACCGGCCGGCGGCACCGCGGCCTGCTCGGCGAGCAGCCGCTTGGCGAAGACCGACAGCACCAGCAGGCCTATCACCACGCCGGCGAGGCACAGCCCGGTGAACAGGTAGCCGTCGAGCACCTTCGCGTCGCTGCCGAGGAAATAGTACCCGCCGAGGATCGGCGCGGCGACTGCGGCGAACTTGGCCATGAAGCTGGCCCAGCCGCCGCCGGTCGAGCGCACCGCGCTGGGATAGTAGATGCTGGTGATCGAGATCACCGCCGCGTGTCCGGTGCCGATCATGATCCCGCCGAGCAGGATTACCGGAATGAAAAGCGGTCCGCCGAGCAGGAGGCCCGAGCCAATCCACAGCGCGAGGGGAATGCCGAGTAGCGGGGCTATGGCGATCCAGGCGGGGCCGCGCTTTTCGGTCAGCCAAAGCAGCACCACGCCGCCGATCGCGCCGATCATGCCGCCGATCGACGCGAGGTTGGCCGCCATCGCGCGTTCGATTCCCAGCTGCTCCATGAACAGTACGCCGAAGCTGGCCTTGAGGTAGATCGCGAACGAGGAGAAGAAGTAGGTGATCCAGATCAGCGGCGTGATCACCGCGAGCGTGCCGCGGAACAGCTCGCCGATCGCCTTGAGGAGCTTGACCACCGAGCGGGCGATGGCGTTGTCGTAGGTGCTCTCGGTCGAGACCTTGCGCTCGTCGGAGAGGATGAAGGTGTCGTAGCGACTGAAGTCGGTTACCGGATCGAACCGGCGCAGCGCCGGCCTGACGGCCGCGGCGGGCTGATTGCTCGCGGCCAGCCAGCGCGCCGATTCCGGCATCACGAAGAACAGCGCGATCGCCAGCACGCCCGTCGCCGCGCCGCAGAAGAAGAACACGCCTTCCCACCCGTATTGCGGCGCCAGCCAGTTGGTCACCTGTCCGGCCATCGCGCCGCCGAAACTGAAGCCGAGCATGATGATCGTCACCGCGCGCGCCTTCTTGCCGGCGGGCATCGACTCGATGTTGATCGACCACGCGGGCGCCAGCAGGCCGCCGATCGCGAGGCCGCCGATCAGGCGCAGCACGATCAGCATCTCGGGCGTGTTGGCGAAGCCGGTCACGAAGGTGAATACCGCGCTCAGGATCGTGCACCAGATGATCACCGGCCGGCGGCCGTAGATATCGGCGAGGTAGGATCCGACCAGCGAGCCGACCATCTGCCCGAGGAACGCCGCCGAGCTGACGAAGCCGGTCATCTCGTCGGTCAGCGCCATCTCCTCGCGCAGGTACGGCAGAGTGAACGAGATCAGCGCGAAATCGAGCCCGTCGAAGAAGGTCACCAGCGAGCAGATCACCAGCAGCTGGATGTGGAAGCGCGTGAACGGCAGGCCGCTTAGAAACTTGGCGACATCGAGCGTCCCCCCCTGAGAGGCCGAGCCTCCGTAACCCGATCCGCCCGCGACCGCTTGCGCCATCTCTCTTCATCCTCTCGAGGCCACCCGCGACTCTCCGGCCGACTGGGCAGCGTGCTAGCTTTCCTCGTGGCGTAACAGGAAATCCGCTAGGCACAAAGCCGCTGGTCGACCGGTACCTCGCGCGGCCCGGCGAGCCGATAGCCGCCGTCCGGATCGGTTTCGACCAGCCGCTCGATCCCAGCCTCCGCCAGCTTGGACCGCAGTCGCGAGACGTGGACTTCGACGCTGTTGGTGCCCGGCTCGAAATCGATCCGCCATACCTCGCGCAGCAGCCGCGCGCGCGATACCCGTTCGCCCGGGCGGTCGGACAGCCGCCACAGCAGCTCGAACTCGCGCGGGAGCAGCGCCAGCCAGCCTTGCCCGGTGTGTGCATCGCGGTGCAGCAGGTCGAGCGTCAGCGGCCCGACCTCGCGGCGCCGCGGCAGGCATTCGCGCGCGGTCGCGATACGGCGCGCGCGCAGGTTCAGCTCGCGCAGATCGATCGTGCGGGGCAGGGCATCGGCGCAGCCGGCTTCGAGCAGCCGCGCGCGCTCGTTCCCGCAATCGACGCCGAGCAGCAGGCACCGCGACAACTCCGCGCCGCCGGCACGCTTCGGCACCGGAGCGCCCGGGCGCTGCCGGCGCATGTCGACCAGGCAGACGCGGTCACCGTCCGCCGGCGCGGAGGCGAGCTGCCAGCCGGCGCGGCGCAGATCCCATTGCGGCGGTGGTTCAGGCCGTTCGGCGACCCATCCGAAAAGGGACACGACCCTTCCCCCGTTTGCTTCTCCTCCAGAGGGAAAGCGCAACACGGCGCGGCGCGGCGGGGCAAGCCGCGGGGAATGACATACGAATTGCGTGTAACGTTGGCTGAGTGTTCCTTGAGCTCCCAGCGAAGGTTGGCCCCCCGCGCCATGCCGCAAGGTCCCTGCCTGCGCAGGGAATCAAGCCGCCGAGCTGTTGACGCCCATCGACTGGAGGTAGCGCTTCACGTTGCGCGCTGCCTGGCGCAGGCGCTGTTCGTTCTCGACCAGCGCGATGCGCACGAAGCCCTCGCCGTCCTCGCCGTACCCGACACCCGGCGCGACCGCGACGTCGGCATGGGTGAGCAGCTGCTTGGAAAACTCCAGGCTGCCCATGTCCTTCAACGCCGGCGGCAGCGGCGCCCAGGCGAACATCGAGGCGGGCGGGGCCGGGATGTCCCACCCGGCGCGGGCGAACGCGTCGACCAGCACGTCGCGGCGCTTGTGATAGAGTTCGCGGTTCTGCGCGACGATGTCCTGCGGCCCGTTGAGCGCGGCGCAGGCCGCGGCCTGAAGCGGGGTGAAGGCGCCGTAGTCGATGTAGCTCTTCACCCGCGTCAGCGCCGAGATCAGCGTCTTGTTTCCGACCGCGAAGCCGATCCGCCAGCCGGCCATCGAGAACGTCTTGGACAGGCTGGTGAACTCCACCGCCACGTCCATCGCCCCCTTGGCCTGGAGGATCGAGGGCGTCGGCACGCCGTTGTAGTAGAGCTCCGAATAGGCGAGGTCGGAGAGCACCCAGACCTTGTTCTCCTTCGCCCACTCGACCAGCCGCTGGTAGAACGCCAGGTCGACCACCTCGGCGGTCGGGTTCGACGGGTAGTTGACCACCAGGATCGTCGGCCTTGGCGAAGTGAAGCGCATCGCCCGGTCGAGCGAATCCCAGTACTTCTCGTCCGGCGTGGTCGGCACCGCGCGGATGCTCGCCCCGGCGATGATGAAGCCGAAGGTGTGGATCGGGTAGCTCGGGTTGGGCGCCAGGATCGTGTCGCCGGGCGCGCAGATCGCCGTGGCGAGTGTGGCGAGCCCTTCCTTCGAGCCGAGCGTGACCACCACTTCGCTTTCCGGATCGAGCTCGACCCCCCAGCGCCGCTGGTAGTAGTTCGCCTGCGCCTTGCGCAGCCCGGGAATGCCCTTCGACTGCGAATAGCCGTGCGCATCGGGCTTGCGCGCCACCTCGCACAGCTTGTCGATCACGTGCTGCGGCGGCGGCAGGTCGGGGTTGCCCATGCCTAGGTCGATGATGTCCCGACCGCTCGCGCGCGCCGCGGCCCGCATCGCGTTGACTTCGGCGATGACGTAGGGCGGCAGGCGCTTGATGCGGTAGAAATCGGTTTCCATGACCTCGTGGTTCCGTTGGGGTTGGCGAAAAGCCGCCGCCACCCGGCGCGCGGCGCGGCGATTGTGGCGGAATCGGCACGGCAGCGCAATCGCGGGGTGGCGGCGGGCCTCGCACACGCCCCGGAAACGCCCTCGTTCAAGGCGTGATCGCGACCTTCAGCACGCCGTCGCGCTGATGGGAGAAGAGCTCGTAGGCCTCGACGATCTTGTCCAGCGCGAACCGGTGGGTGACCAGCGGCCGGGTGTCGACGCGGCCCGCCTCGATGACCTCCATCAGCCGCCGCATGCGTTCCTTGCCGCCGGGGCACAGCGTGGTGACGATGCGATTGTCGCCGAGGCCGGCGGAGAACGCGTCCAGCGGGATCGTCAGGTCGCTGGAATAGACGCCGAGCGAAGACAGGGCGCCGCCGGGGCGCAGCACGCGCAGCGCCGCCTCGAACGTCTCCTGCCGTCCCAATGCCTCGATCGCGACATCGACCCCGCGTCCGCCGGTGATGCGGCGGATCTCGTCCACCGGATCGGTCTTCGAGAAATCGACGACTTGCGTCGCGCCCATCGATTTCGCCATGGCGATCCGCTCGGGCAGGCTCTCTACCGCGATGATCGTGGTCGCGCCCATCATATAGGCGCCCGCGGTGGCGCACAGGCCGATCGGGCCCTGCGCGAAGACCGCGACGCTGTCGCCGATCCGGATCCGTCCGGACTCCGCGCCGCTGAAGCCGGTCGACATGATGTCGGGACACATCAGCACCTGTTCGTCGGTCAGGCCATCGGGCACCGGGGCGAGATTGGCCATGGCATCGGGGACCAGCAGGTATTCGGCTTGCGCGCCGTCGATCGTGTTGCCGAAGCGCCAGCCGCCCGCCGCCTTCCAGCCATGTCCCTCCTGTCCGCCGCACTGCGAGTGGAAACCGCACAGCGAGGCGTAGGACGTGCCCGAGGGCGTGATCGCGCCGGCTATCACGCGCTGGCCTTCGCGATAGCCGGTCACCGCCGACCCGAGCTTCTCGATCGTTCCCACCGGCTCGTGCCCCACGGTCAGGCCGCGCGCGACGGGATACTCGCCCTTGAGAATATGAACGTCGGTGCCGCAGATCGTGGTGGTAGTGATGCGGATCAGGGCATCGAGGGGACCGACGTCGGGAACGGGTTTCCGCTCCAGCTCTATGCGGCCGGGTTCGACAAAGACAGCAGCTTGCATCGTTTCGGCCATGATAACTCTCCGTTGAGGGGGCATGCGTCGGGTCGGCAGCAGGCTTCCGATGCAGGATACCCAACGCACGAACGCCGGAATTGTGTTCGCGCTGCTCCATTCGCGTTTAAGCTAAGTATTATGTCGCCAAATTGATGTGCCCGAATTGATGCTGCGCAAGGCCGGGAGCGTCGGCGGCCCGGCCGGCTCGCCGCGCGCACTCGCAAATGTCATCGTCGCGCTTATAGATGCGGCCATGGCCAAGAAGCGCGAGTCCTCCGTCCCTTCCTCCTCCGACGCCGCCGACATCTTCACCGAGATGCTGCGCGCGCAGGGCGAGGCGGCGCGGCAGATGATGGAGACGTTCCTGCCCGACGCGGTCGACGCGGTGCCGACCGATGCCGCGATCGCCCAGTGGGGCGAGGCCGCGCTCGAGCTGCAGCGGATGTGGCTCGACTTCCACGAGCAGCAGGCGCTGCCCGAAATGCCAGTGCCGCTGCTGGCCGAGCCGGCGCAGTGGCTCGGGCTGATGCAGGCCTGGTACCAGCAGATGCCGCTGCTCGATCCCGAGCGGCAGGCGCGGCTGTTCGAGGAAGGGCTCGCGCTGTGGGAGGACGTGCTCGCGCAGTACGGGCTCGGCCCCAAGGCGGGGGAGGACACTACGCCCGACGTCACGCTGCCCCGGCGCGACAAGCGCTTCGCCGACGCGGCGTGGCGCGAGCAGCCGGTGTTCGCGCTGATCCATCAGACCTACCTTCTGCTCGCCGAGCGGATCCTCGACGCGGTCGACGCGGTCGACGGGCTCGAGGCGAAGGAGCGCGAGCAGCTGCGCTTCGCGACCAGGAGCGTGCTCGACGCGATGAGCCCGGCGAACTTCCCGCTGATGAACCCGGTCGTTCTCGAACGCACGATGGAGACCCACGGGGAGAACCTCGCCAAGGGGATGGAGCGGCTCGCCCGCGATCTCGAGAAGGGGAGGCTGACGCATAGCGACGAGAGCCAGTTCCGCCTCGGCGAGAACATCGCCTGCACGCCGGGCAAGGTCGTCCACGAGACGCCGCTGTTCCAGCTGATCCAGTACGCGCCCGCAACCGACAAGGTGCTCGCTACCCCGCTGGTCATCTTCCCGCCGTGGATCAACCGTTTCTACATCCTCGACCTCAACCCGAAGAAGAGCTTCGTCAGATGGTGCGTCGATCGCGGCGTGAGCGTGTTCATCGTCTCGTGGCGCTCGGCCGACGAAAGCATGGCCGAGATCGCCTGGGACGATTACGTGCGCGCCCAGATCGAGGCGATCGACGCGATCCGCACGCGGCTGAAGGTGCCCGCGGTGCACACGGTCGGCTACTGCGTCGCCGGGACCACGCTGGCGGCGACGCTGGCGATCCTCGCCCGGCGCGGGCAGGCGGACAAGGCGGCGAGCGCGACGTTCCTGACCGCGCAGGTCGATTTCGAGTTCGCCGGCGACCTCAGGCTGTTCGTCGACGACTCGCAGCTCGAGATGATCCGCCAGGCGAGCCAGGGCGGCTATCTCGACGGGCGCTACATGGCGGCGACCTTCAACCTGCTGCGCGGCACGGACCTGATCTGGAACACCGTGGTCAACCACTACCTGCTCGGCGAGGACTACCCGGCGTTCGACCTGCTGCACTGGAACGGCGACGTCACCAACCTGCCGGCCAAGTGGCACGAGGCCTACCTGCGCGACTGCTACCGCGACAACCGGCTGGTCGAGCCCGACGCGCTCGCCGCCGACGGCACGCCGATCGACCTGCGCCTGGTCGAAACCCCGGCTTACGTCCAGGCCGGGCGCGAGGACCATATCGCCCCGCCGGAAAGCGTGCTGCGGATGCTCGACCACCTCGCCGGACCGGTGCGCTTCGTGCTCGCCGGGAGCGGGCACATCGCCGGGGTGGTCAACCCGCCCGCGGCGAACAAGTACCAGTACTGGACCGGCGAGCCGGCGTCCTCGCTCGAGGAGTTCCTGAGCGGCGCCGAGGAGCACCCGGGCAGCTGGTGGACCGACTGGCTCGCCTGGCTCGAGGCGCTCGATCCGGCGAAAGTCCCGGCCACGGGCAAGCGCGCGCCGGGCGGCAAGGGCGACAAGGCGATCGAGGATGCCCCGGGCCGCTACGTCGCCATGCGCTAGCGGCGTCCCGTCCTCTCTCTGGCGCAGCGGCCCGTTCGGGTGTAGGGGCGCCGCCATCGTGACAACCGCATTCCCCCAGGCTCGCTCCTTCCCGGAGGCGAAGAAGATCGGCCCCCAGAAACGGGTGGGCATGGTCAGCCTCGGCTGCCCCAAGGCGCTGGTCGATTCCGAGCGCATCCTCACCCGCCTGCGCGCCGACGGCTACGCGATGAGCGGCGACTACGCCGGTGCCGACGTAGTCGTGGTCAACACCTGCGGCTTCCTCGACAGCGCCAAGGAGGAGAGCCTCGAGGCGATCGGCGAGGCCATAGCCGAGAACGGCCGCGTGATCGTCACCGGCTGCATGGGCGAGGAGGCGGACGCGATCCGCGCCCGCTTCCCGCAAGTCCTCGCGGTCACCGGCGCGCACCAGTACGAGGCCGTCGTCGAGGCGGTCCACGAGGCCGCGCCGCCCGCCCAGGGCCCGTTCGTCGACCTCGTTCCCCAGCCGGACGAGGCCGGCATCAAGCTCACCCCGCGCCACTACAGCTACCTCAAGATCTCCGAGGGCTGCAATCACACCTGCTCCTTCTGCATCATCCCGCAGCTTCGCGGGAAGCTCGCCAGCCGGCGGATCGACGCGGTGCTGCGCGAGGCCGAGAAGCTCGTCGCCGCCGGCACCCGCGAGCTCCTGGTGATCAGCCAGGACACCTCCGCCTACGGCGTCGACACCCGCCACGAGGAGCGCACCTGGAAGGGCCATCCGGTCCGCGCCCACATGACCGACCTCGCCCGCGAGCTCGGCGGCCTGCGCACCCTCGAAGGCGAGACCCCGTGGGTGCGCCTCCACTACGTCTACCCCTACCCCCACGTCGACGCGGTCATCCCGCTGATGGCCGAGGGGCTGCTCACACCCTACCTCGACATCCCGTTCCAGCACGCCAGCCCGAAAGTGCTCCGGGCAATGCGCCGCCCGGCCAACGAGGCCAGGGTGCTCGAGCGCCTCCACGCCTGGCGCGAGCTGGTGCCCGATCTGACCATCCGCTCCAGCTTCGTGGTCGGCTTCCCCGGCGAGACCGAGGAGGACTTCGCGTACCTGCTCGACTGGCTCGATCAGGCCCGGCTCGACCGCGTCGGCGCGTTCCGCTTCGAGCCCGTCGCCGGCGCCGCCGCCAACGCGCTGCCGGATCCGGTGCCCGAGCCGCTCAAGGAAGAACGCTACGCCCGCCTGATGGAGCTGACCGAACGCATCAGCGCCGAGAAGCTCGCCGCCAAGGTCGGCCGCACGCTGCCGGTCATCGTCGACGAGGTCGGCGAGCCCGACGAGGACGGCGACGTGGGCGCCACCGCCCGCAGCCAGGCCGACGCGCCGGAGATCGACGGCCAGGTGTTCCTGAGGAACGTTCCCGCCAGCCTCGGACCCGGCGACATCGTGCAGGCCCGCATCGAGGACGCCGACGCGCACGACCTGTTCGGGGTGATTGCCCCCGGCCTCAAGTAGCGCAGCGGTAGGCCGGAAAAGAGGCGCTCAAGTAGCGCAGCGGTAGGCCGGACGAGCGGGCCTCAAGTAGCGCAGCGGTAGGCCGGACGAGAAGGCCTGACCCGTTCCGCCAGGTCGCGCCACCCGAATGGTCCCAAAGGTCGCGGTGGCCATGGGGATGGTTCTGCGACGGCAATCGACAGTTTGAAAGAGCCGATACCGATGTAGGCACGGCGGGGCGTGTAGGAAAATGGTTTTCTAGAGGCCGAAAATTGAGACCGAAAAATCGCGAGGTAAATTGACGGACTTTGAGGCCATATGAACGATATCTCCCCTGGCGCTTCGGGGCCAGGGTGCGCGGCGACCCGAAAAGGTCGCCGCTGCTTTATCAGGGGGATGGATTGCGAACGCGCGTCTATATTGACGGCTTCAATCTCTACTACGGCTGCCTCAAGGGCACTCCGGCGAAGTGGCTCAACCCCGCACTGCTTTGCGACAATCTGCTCCCCAAGAACAAGATCGAGCACATTCGCTACTTTACCGCGATCGTGAGTTCACGTCCTAATGATCCCGACGCGTGGATCAAAGGCAAGTACGTACCCCGGCGCGTCGTGAAAACCGAAGAGAAGGGCTCGGACGTAAACCTAGCCACGTTTCTGTTGATGGACGCCGTCGACTACCTGTTCGACTGCGCGGTGATCGTCAGCAACGACAGCGATTTGAAGGAGCCGATTGCACAGGTCCGACGGCGCTTCCGCAAGACGATTGGCCTGCTCAACCCTCAACGGTATGCCGGTCGCGTGGACCCGATCTACTCGACACGCCAGCTACAACGTCCTGTTTCGCGCCCGCAGCGGAGGTGGGGCGGACGCCAGCATCGAGGTGTTCGACGATACCTGGCAATGGGGGCCGGCGGCGGAGGACGCGCCGGCCGACATCCGCGCCAACGCAACCACAAGCTGCACACGCCGATGGGCGCGATCCGCACCGCGCTCGGCGACAGCGCGCCGCCGCATCCCCAAGCGGCGGCGCTCGATCGCCTATTCGGCCGCTGCGGCCTCGCCGCCGGCCACCACGAAGCCACGCCGCGCCATCGATTCGATCAGCTCGGGATTGTCCCGCCGCACGATCTCCAGATCGGCCTCGGCCCCGGCGGTATCGCCGCCGCGCGACCGCGCCACCGCTCTCAGGTACCGCGAGTTGGTCATCGTCGGGGTCACCTCGAGCACCCGGTCGAAATCGCGGATCGCCTCGTCGAGCCGCCCGAGCCGCAACAGCACCGCGCCGCGGCTGTCGAGCGTCGGCGGGAAATCGGGACGTATCCGCAACGATTCCTCGCATTCCTCCAGCGCCTGCTCGAGCGCGACTTCGGCGACGGCCTTGGTGTAGCAGAAATTGTTGAGCACCGAGGCGTCGTGGGCCAGCCCCCGCGCGCGGAGGAAATCCGCCTCGCCGTCTTCCCGCCGCCCGCTGCGCCACAGCGCCAGGCCGCGGCTGTGCAGCACTTCCGGGCTCTCCTCCTGCGTTTCGAGCACCCGCGAATAGACCTCGGCCGCGTCGGCGTGGTCGCCCTTGTCGGTCAGGAGCTCGGCCCTGGCGAACAGCGCGGACATGTCGTTGGGCATGCGCCGCAACTGCTCGTCGATGTCGGCCAGCCGCGCCGCCCAGTCGGTCCGCTCGCGCACCTGGCTGCGGTCGACATAGAAGCCGCCGTCGGGCGCCAGTTCGATCGCTCGGTCGATCGCCGCGAGGGCTTCCTCGCGCAGGCCGAAACGGCTGTAGATCTTGCCCGCGGCGGTGTGCGCCCATGGCATTTCGGGATTGGCGGCGACCACCGCGACGGCTTCGGCCAGGGCGTCGTCGCGGCGGCCCATGCGCGTGAAGATATTGGCCCTGAGGACGTTGATCTCCGGCGGCACCGTCGGAAGCTCCACAAGGGTTGCCGTATCGGCCAGGGCTTCCTCGAGACGATTTTCGTACAAGTGGAGATTGGCCCGGTCGGTCAGTGCCGGGGCGAAGGCGGGATCGAGGCTCAGGGCGTTGTCGAGGTCGGCCAGGCGCGTCGCGGTGTCGTAAGGATCGCGGCCGCGGCTCAGGTTGTAATGGACGAGCGCCGTCGGTTCGCCCTCGAGCGCCCGCTCGGCGAGGGCCCGGGCTTCGTCCCTCATGCCCAGGTCGTTGTAGGTCTGCGTGGCGACGCCGAGCGCGCGCGCGTCGCCGGGCAGCGCGGCCAGCATCGTGCCGACTTCCGCCGCCGCCTCCTCGCGCCGCCCCGAACGCGTCAGGATGAAGGTCCGCAGGCCGTACATTTCGAAGAGCTGCGGATTGAGCCGCAGCGCCGCGGCGGCGTCGGCCAGCGCCGCGTCCGGCTTCTGCAGGCCGAGCTGCATGTTGGCGCGGCGGGCCAGGGCGTACTGGTTGCCCGGGTCGAGCTCCAGCACCTTGCTGTAGGCGTCGGCGGCGGCCTGCCAGTCGCGCTGCCTCTCGGCGAGCCGGCCGCGTCCGTTGAAGATGACGAAGTTGCGCGGATCGATGGCCTCCGCCCGGTCGAACGCGGCCGCGGCTTCTTCGGGCCTGTTCAGGTTGAGCAGCGCGATGCCTCGGTTGCCCACGGCAAAGGCGTTCTGCGGGTCGAGCTCGGCGGCGCGATCGAACATCGGCAGCGCCTCGTCGTTCCTGCCGGCGGTCATCAGCATGTGTCCGCGCGCGACGAGATCGGCGGCGCTGCCGGACATGTCGTCCCGGGACACCGCCAGGTCGGCCTCGCTCGGCCGATAGCCGTTGGGGATGCGGACGTGGACCCCGGTGTCGCGCAGCTCGCGCAGCCGCTTCTGGAATGCGGACGCGTCGCGGGCCGGGAATTCCGGGGCGACGGTGCGGGCGGTGCGCTCGACGGTGAAGGTGCTGCCCTCATACCCGGCGCGCCGCTTGTACTCGACCCCGGCGACCGTCTCGTCGACGTTCCATTCCGGCCTCGCCTCGCCGCTGAACGGCAGCACGATGGTCTGGCGGGTGCGTTCGAATGTCGGGTACGTCACGGTAAAAGGGGCGTCGCTGGCGTAGCCCGGCTCGCGCGAGAAGTCGGCGCGATAGCCGACCCGGGTCTCGTCGGTCTCGTACCACACGCCGTCCCATTCGAGCGTCGCGGCGCCCTGCATCGTCATGCGCAGCTCGCCCAGAGCGGGGTCGAAATCGAAAGCGACCTGCGCGGGCTCGATGAACGAGAAGCGCCGGCGCCAGTACTCGCGCAGTGCGCGGTCACGGTCCTCGCCGAGCAGGCTGGTCATGACCTGGTTCGTCCCCAGCGCCGAGTCGCCGCGCAGGGTGAGCTCTATCCTGGTCGGCACCGGCCCGCGGATTCCTTCGCTCGCGTCCATATGGATGGCCAGGTCCTCGTCGGGCTCGGTCAGCGGCGGCGGCACCATCCTGACCAGCTCGGCGCGCGGGCGGATCGGCAGGCCCCAGCCGTAATGCGGGACCTGCAGCCGGGCCAGGCTGGTGTCGCCGGTCCGCGTGCCGTCGAGCCAGTAGTCGCGGCCGCCGATATGCGCGCGGACGATCACGTGGTTGAACGCGCTGGTCGCCGGCAAGCGGTCGGCGACCGAATCGCCGAGGACCGTGTTGACCACTACCGCTTCGGCATCGATGCCGAGCTCGCCGAGCAGGGCCAGCATGAGCGCGGTCTTGGCCTTGCAGTCGCCATAGCGGCGCGCCCATGTTTCCGCGGCGCTCGCGGGAACGAGGCCGCCGTCGCCCATCGTCAGCGCGACGTAGCGGATCCGGCTCTGCACCAGCTCTAGAGCCGCTTCGGTCCGTTCGACGGGATCGGACGACGCGGCGCGGATGCGCTCGAGCTCGGCGCGGAGCGGACCCTCGGCCGGAACGACCGCGGCGGCGCGGTAGAGCGGAACGAAAATCTCTGCGAGCTCGCCCCACGAGGCGAAGTCCGAGGCTTCGACCATGCGCACCAGGTGATACCGGACCGGAGCCCCGTCGGGGACCGCGATCGGGGTGACATTGTCGAGGGTCAGCTCGGCGGTCTCGAAACCGTTCTCGCGGCGGCGCTGCCAGGCCGGCAGGTCGTCGGTCTTGTCGAGCCGGACCCTGGCCGAGGCCGGCCACGTCAGCCGCAGATGCGCGCGCGCCAGCGCCGCGTTGAGCGGACCGATGGCCGCTTGGCTGTGCCCTGCCAGGACCGGGTCGTTCGTCACCAGGGTGGTGGCGACCTCGAGGATGTCGCCGACCTGCAGTCCCTCGGGGAACATGTTGGCGGTGAGCACGCCGTCGAGCATCGCCGATTCGAGGTTCTGCTCGCGCCGCAGAACGCTGAACGTCTGCCCCGAGGCGAGCACGTCGATCGTCTCGTCGCCGCGCCTGATCAGCACCTTGTGGACGGTCAGGTCGTCGCTGTCCTGGCGCCATGGAAACGACAGGTTGCCGGCCGACAGGCCCTGCGACGCCTGGAACTTGAGCACGACGGAGGAATAGATGTGCCGCCGCCCGGGCTCGAGCCGCAGCTGGTTGTCGACCAGCAGCACGCGGACAGGCAGCGTCGAATCCTCCTCCGCGGCGCCCGCGGCGACCGGCGAGACCCATTCGGGCACCGGGCCGAAAAGTACCGCATCGCCCGCCAGCGCCGGGGCTGCGGCGACAATCGCCGAGGCAGCTATCGCCCATCTTGTCGGTATCATGCGCCCCCTCCCAGGACGCCGATCATGGAATTGCGCGTGGACGTTGGCAAGTCAGTGGCGCGGATGTCCCGGCCTGACGCCCCGCAGCCGCCGCCAGCCCATCCACGCCCCGAGGGCGCACAGCAGCGAGACGCCGGCGAGCAGCGGCAGCATCACCGCGTCCCACAGCGGGCGGGCGTTGAGGCCGGCGAAGTCGAGGCGGTGGAGGCCGTAGTGCCACCAGCGGTAGGCGCGCGCCGGGGCGTCGGCGTAGCCGACCAGCTCGCCGGTGCGCGGGTCGAAATAGAGCCGCGTCGCGTCCTTGTCGCCGTAGATCACCCGCCACGCGGGGAGGACCGCCGCGGTGTGGTGGCTGTAGTGGTAGGCGTCGCCCTCGGGGATCAGGCTTTCGGAGGCGAGGGGAACGCCCGGGCGGGCGCGGCGGGCCTTGATGGCGAGCTCGGTCACGCTCGGCGGCGCGGGTTCGAGACCGGGAAGCGCGGCGCGGGAGCGCGAGCCGTCGGCGCGCACGAGGATCGCGTAAGCCTTGCCGCCCTGGATGCCGAGCTCGGCCGAAACGACGCCCGGCCGCGGGTTGGCGGCGAGCGCGCTCACCAGCGCGTCGGCGTCGGCGCCGTCCATCGGCCGGCCGGCGAGATTCGCCAGCTCCTTCCCCGGCCCCCGGCTTTCGAGCCAGCCCCACGGGTTCATCGAGGCGAGGCCGCTGACCACCCAGGTCAGCGTGACGATCCCGAAGATCAGCCCGGTCCAGTGATGCCAAAGCGCGATCCCGCGGAAAGGGCTCCTGCGTCGCCCTCGCCCATACATGCGCAGGCCGACGTAGATCCCGGTCACGGTCAGGAAGACTCCCAGCACCGAGGCGTAGACGACAAAATTGTACCACAGCGGCTGCTGCTCGCGGAACGCGGTGAAATAGAGCCAGTGGGGGACCGCGCCGAGCCAGTTCCAGAACCGCTCGCGGCCGGTCGTGTCCTGAACGACCTCGCCGGTCCTGCCCGAGACGTAGAGCACGGTGCCGGCCTCGTCGGCGAAGCTCGTCTTGTAGAGCGGAGCGTGCTGGCGGAAGCGGCCGTAGACGGTCCACTGGTCGCGGCCGATCTCGGCCAGGCCCATCGCCGGCGTCTCGCCGAACGCCTCGCGCATGTGAGTACGGGCCACGATGCCGGCTTCGGCGCTGTCGACCAGGGCCGGGGCGCCTGCCAGGCCGGTCAGCACCGGACCGTCGGACCCGGACCAGCGCAGCACCGGCCGCCCTGCGAGCATCTCCACCGTGGCGCCCTCGATCTGCCCTTCGGGAAGCGCGGCGCCCTCGCAGCAATCCGACAGGTCGAGCGACTCGAGCCCCGCGACGCGTTCCTTCGCGGTGGTCTCGGGGAACGAGACGTACATCATGGTGATGCCGCTCACCGCCCACACCGCCATCAGCAGGGCCAGCGCGATGCCGAGCCACCGGTGGACCAGGAACGCCATCCGCCGCGCCCAGCGCGTCGCCCGCGTGAAGCGGGAGAAACGGGGCGCGGGGCTAGAGGCTGAACCGGTAGCCGACATGCAGGGTCATCGGTGTACCGCGGAAGCCGGCCGCGTACGAGACGTTGGTCACGTCGGTGCGGACGCGGGTGACGGAAGTGTCGTAGTCGGCATCGAGCGCGTTCTGCACGCTGACGCCAAGCCGGTGCCGCCGCGCGCCGTCGAGGAAGGCGTAGCCGCCGATGTTGACCACAGCGTAGTTGCCGTAGTTGACCCGGCCGACCGCGGCGACGTTGGCCCACAGGTCGCCGACCCAGTTGATCGAGACGTTGCCGCCGAAGCGGCCGCCGGGGGCCTCCGCGTTGAGGATCAGCTTGGCCTGGTCGCGCGGGATGTTGACCAGCTGGACGTTGGTGCCGGCCTGCTCGGCAACGGTGTGCGTGTAGTCGAGCGTGGCGGCGAACACTTCGCTGAGCCGCGCGGTGACGATGGCCTCGCCGCCCCGGACCTTGACCTCGCCGGGCGTGTTGACGAGGAAGCCGTCGGGATAGGCCGGCAGGTCGAAGGTGATGCCGATCAGGTCGTCGACCTCGCGGTAGAAGCCGATCAACTCGGCGTTGAACCCGCGGCCGCTGTAACCGACACCGCCTTCGACGTTGAAGCTCTGCTCGGCGACGAGGTTGGGATTGCCCTGCTCGCAGCACGGGTCGACCACGTAGAGCTCGTAAGCGGTCGGCAGGCGGAACGAGGTGCCGACCTGGCCGCGGCCGTAGAACCCGTCGTCCCCGCCGTACCGGCCCGAGACGTTCCAAACGGTCCGGTCCTGCCCGTCGCTCGGCCTGTTGTGGCGCAGGCCGGCGGCGAGGCTGAGCGCGCCGAGGTCGAGCTTCACTTGCGCGAACGGCGCGTGGACGCTCTCGCGCGACGGGGCGATGAGGAACACCTCGTCGTAGCCCTTGTAGGTCTGGAAGTCGTAACCGGCGACGAGCGCGACGCTGTCGCTGACGCGGTATTCGCCGAGCACGTTGACGCCGAGGTCGTCGTAGCCCCACATCTCGCCGTCGTAGACGGTGAACACCGGGCCCAGCGAGCCGTCGGGGTTCACCGCCGGGCGCAGGTCGAGGTAGACCGTGTCCCAGTCGTGGTAGTAGCCCTTGACGTAGAGGTCGAAGCTGTCGGTCGGCGACCAGTCGATCTTGAGCGAGACGATGTCCTCGTCGCGGTCGTTCCAGTTGCGGAAGTTGTCCTCCGCCTTGATGAAGTCGACCACCGCGTCGTTGTGCTGGTAGCTCGCGGTCAGGCGGAACGCGTCGCTCGGTTCGAACGCGTACTTGCCGCCGAAGCTGGTCACCTCGTAGCCGCGCTTGCGGTCGACTGCGCTCGGCTGCAGGTCCGCGTCGCGGAACGCCCGGAACCCCTCGGCCTCGTCGTGCGAGGCGAACGCGACGAAATAGTGATCGCCGGTCCCGCCGCGCAGGTAGCCATTGAGGTGGTAGCCGTCGTTGGTGTCGTAGCTCGCCTCGATCGCTCCGCCGGTCTGCCGCGCGAACGAGCGGGTGATGACGTTGACGATGCCGCCCACCGCCTGGGTGCCGTAGTAAAGGCTCTGGCCGCCCTTCAGCACCTCGATCCGCTCGATCATCCCGGCCGGGATCGAGTCGAGCGGCGAGGTCGAGGCGTAGAGCCGGTTGTTGATCCGCACGCCGTCGGTCAGGAACAGCACCTCGCTGGTGCGCGATCCCTGCATCGAGACCTGGACGTAGTCGAACGCGCCGCTCTTCGGCGTCAGGAACAGGCCGGGGGCAAGGAACTGGAGCGCGGTGGCGGTGTCGACGAAACCGGCCTCGTCGATCAGCGCGCCGTCGATGGTCTCGAGACGCGAGCCGTACTGCGCGAGCTCCACCGGCGTCGATTCCTCGAGCCGCTGGCCGAGCACGACGATCGCCTCGCCCTCGGCCGCATCTTCGGCTTCGTCCTGCGCCCATGCCGGAGCAGCGCCCAGCAGCGCGGCCATCCCAACACTGCCCAGCAGCGAAATCCGTCCCCAAGCCCTCATCGCCCAAAACCCTTCCCGTGGAGCCCCCTCCAGCGGCCGGGTTAGGTAGCGCGTCGTGCGAACGTCAGTTAATTACGGTAATCGCGGCGTTACACCGGCGTTACAGCTCAGCTCTGCGCGACAAGTTCGGGGAGGTACACGAAGGCGATCACGATCGGCACGAGGGCCAGCCAGCGCCAGCGGCCCATGCCGCGCCACGCCACCGCCACCGCTCCGGCGCCTGGAACCGAGCGGCCGACGCGCAGGCCGTAGATGGCGATGCCGGAAACCGACAGCCCGGTCATCAGCAGGCCGAACAGGAACCACGGGACCTTGGTCCAGTAGCCGGCGAAGTTGCCGAAGTGGAGCGGATCGGCCATTTCGGAGATGCGCTGATGCGCGGTCAGCTCCTCGCCGCGAAGGACCTGCAGCACCTCGGCGCTGGCCGGGTCGGTGGCGACGCTGTTGGAGCGCTCGCGCACCAGCCAGGCGCTTAGCTGTCCCTGGAACTGGAACGTGTCGCCCTCTTCCTGGGGCAGCAGGATGCGCTGGATGCGCAGGCCCGGCATCGCTCCGCGGGCGGCTTCGAGATTGGCGGCGAAGGCAGCGGCGCCATCGACGGGCTCGGCCGAACCGGGCGCGACCGCTCGTTCGGACACCGGCGCCTCGAGACCGAGTTCCTCGACCATGTACCACACCCCGGTCAGCGCGATCAGCAACACGAACCACAGCGACCACACGCCCGCCAGGCGGTGCAGGTCGCCCCACGCGGTGCGGGCGTCGCGCCAGCGCACGGGCTTGAGGAAGCCGCGCCACCAGCGCTTGTAGACGACCAGGCTGGTCACCACCGACACCAGCAGCAGGAACGCCAGCGTGCACACGATCGGCACGCCGTACTTGATCGGGAGGTTGAGGTGCCGGTGCATGTTGCGCAGGATCCGCTGCGCGCCGACCCAGGTGACCTCGCCCTGCACTTCCCCGGTGGTCGGATGGATGTGCAGGATGCGCAGCGTGCCGTCGGGGTTCTCGATCACCGCGGTGGCGGCGAACGCGGTCGCCACCGGGGCCGCCAGGGACTGAACCTTCGCGGCGTTCGGCCACTCGGCGGCCGAGGTGGCGATCCGATCCCAGCGCGGCTCGGCCTCGACGCTCGCCGGGGACACCCTGAGGCTGGGCTGCAGCAGCCAGTCGATCTCGCTCGACAGCACCGCCAGCGTGCCGGTCAGGCTGATGAAGGCCATGAACACCGCGAGCTTGAGTCCCACCCACTGGTGGACGTGCCACCACACGCGGCTGGTCTTGCGCGGCGCGGTCCGGGTCGGGGCGGCGATCGTCGCCATCTGCCTAGAATCTGTACCCTGCCTCGACGAATGCCGAGCGCGGCCTTCCGGGAAAGTGGCCCCCACGCTCGTCGAAGCCCGAGGCGGCGTAGGTCTTGTCGAACAGGTTGTCGACGCGCAGACGCAGCTCGGTCGGTCCGCGCGTCCACGAGATCGAGGCGTCGAACACCATGTAGGGGTTCACCGGCTGCCCGGCGAAGTTGAAGCGCTTCGAGACATGGTCGCCGCCGAACGCGAAGGCGAGGCCGAGATCGGGAATCTGGTAGCGGGTCCAGAAGCCGAGCTTGTGCCGCGGCGCGTTGACGAAGCGACCGGTCGGCAGCGAATTGGTGATCACCGTGCGGCCGTTGTCCTCGGTGATGCGGGTGTCGTTGTACGAATAGTTGAAGGTCAGCACCCAGTTGGGCGTGATGTCGGTGGCGAGATCGAAATCGACGCCTTTCGAGGTGACCTCGCCGAACGCGACCGAGTTGTTGACGCCATCGCCCTCGGGGTCGTTGCCTGTGGCCTGCAGCAGGTTGCGGCGCACGATCCGGTAGAGCGCGATCCCGGACTGGATGCGGTCGCCGAACAGCGCGGTCTTGAGTCCTCCTTCCCACATGTCGCCGGTGGTCGGCGGGAACGGGCCGCCCGCGAGCGGATTCTGCGCCGCGGCCGACTGCGGCTCGAAGCTGGTCCCGTACTGGGCGTAGAGCGAGACATCGTCGCGCACGCGCCAGACCAAACCGAGCCGGTAGCTCTCGCCGCTGCCTTCGAAATTGGTGACCGTGCCGTTGTCGGCGATGCTGGTGTCGTCGAAGGTGTCGGTGCGGATGCCGGCAACCGCGATCACCGGGCCGACGGTCAGTTCGTTGAGCGCATAGAAGCCGTGGCGCCGGGTCTCGGTCCGGGTGCGGGTGGGCGCCGGCACGTTGTAAGTGCCGGAATCGCACGCGTGATAGACCGGATTCAGGAACGTCAGGGGGCATGGGAAGCCGGCTCGGGGCGTGGCGAAGCCGGCCAACAGGGCGGACAGCGACAGCGAGCGATCGGTGCTGTAATCGAACCCCGCCAGCACGCGGTTCGAAACGGTGTCGGACAACTGCGCCGACCACACCGCGTTGCCGCCGAACGACCAGATGTTGCTGTCGCGGAACTGGTCGCGGAATTGCCGCGAGATGCCGTCGGGCACGCCGTCGCCGTCCGGGTCGACACGGCGACCTTGGGGGTCGAGCAGGAAGGGCTCGTGGTATTGCTGCGTCTCGTTGGAATCGATCCGCCGGGCGCTGACATCGAGGGTCAAACCTTCGAGCGGCTGGGCCTCGAGCCGGCCGTAGAACGAGGTCGAGCGCAGGTCGAGGAAATCGCTCGGCTCGTTGTGATTCCACTCGCGGTCGGCGCGGAACTCGCCGTCGTTGTCGACGGGCACGCCGCGCAGCCGGTTGGCGGCGAGGTCCTGCTCGATGCGCAGGGCCTGGGTGATCAGCCTGACCGGGCCGAGATCGAACGTGGCGCCGCCGTCGAGCATGAGCGTGCGGTTGCCGGCCCAGGTACGCGGAAGGTCGCGATCCTCGAAGAACGCGCCGCCGCGCAGCGCGACGACATCGCCGACCGGGCCGCTGACCTCGACCTGGCCGCCGTAACGCTCCTCGGTGCCGGCAACGAGCTTGACTGAGCCTTCGAACATGTCGGACGGCTTCTTGGTCACGTAGTTGAACAGCCCGCCCGGCGCGGTCTGGCCGTAGAGCATGCCGGCCGGGCCCTTGAGGAATTCCACCCGCTCGATGTTGAACAGCTGCGGCACCGCGAAGCCGATGTAGGGATCGCCGCGCAATCCGTCGTAGAAGTTCTCCTGCTGGCGGAAGCCGCGCGCGGTGACACCGGCATAGGAGAACAGGCTGACGCCCGAGATGTTGCGATAGAGGTCCTGCGCGTCGCGCGCGCCCTGGTCCTCGATCAGCTGCGAGGTGATCACGGTGATCGTCTGCGAGGAGGCGAGCGGCTCGGTCGGCATCTTGCCGCTGGCGGTTTGATCGACGCGGTAGAGCTTGGCGGCGCGCGCGGTGACGACGATCTCGGCTTCCTGTTCCTCTGCGGAGACCTCTGCCTCCTGCCCGGCCGGCGCCGCCTGGGCGAAGGCGGGCGAGGGCAAGGCGAGAGCGGCTATTCCGGCGAGAAAACGTGAACGAAGCAAGATGGACCTCCCTGGTGCTGGGAGGCCGCTAGCGCAACTGCGAATTGTTATCAATAGCAGGAGGCGAGAAAGGTTTACGGTGCATCCGCGCTCGCGACCGGAAGCGACGCGGGCGAGCGCCATGCGGCCGCGCGGCCCTCGATAGTCAGCGTGGCGCGGGCGCGGATCGCGTCCGAGGCGCCGCCGACCATCAGCTCGATCGCGCCCGGCTCGATCTCCCAGCCGCCGTGCGACCCCCACAGCGCGAAATGCGCGGCGGAAAGGGTGAAGCTGACCACGCGGGTCTCGCCCGGGGCGAACGCGACGCGGCGGAATCCGCGCAACTGCACGACCGGGCGCGACACCGAGGCCACGGGATCGCGGATGTAGAGCTGGACCACCTCGTCGCCGGCGCGCGTCCCGGTGTTGGTGACCGGGACCGAGACGGTGACCGCGCCGCCGTCCGCCGCGATGCCGGCGCGATCGAGGGTCAGCGGGCCGTAATCGAACGTGGTGTAGCTGAGCCCGTGGCCGAACGCCCACAGCGGGGTGGTCGGCTGGTCGCGCCAGCGCACCGTATCGCTGGCCAGGTCCTCGCTCGCCGGGCGCCCGCTCGGCAGCTGGTCGTAGGCGAACGGCACCGCCCCGCTGGCGCGCGGGAACGTCGCGGGGAGGCGGCCCGCCGGATTGGCCTCGCCCAGCAGCGTGCGCACGATCGCCGGGCCGGCCTCGACGCCGAGCAGCCAGGTCAGCAGCACCGCGTCGGCCTGCCCGGCGACCTCGGGCACGGCCAGCGGTCGCCCGCCGGTGAGGACCACGACCAGCGGCGTGCCGGTCGCGGCGACGGCGGCGAGCAGGTCCTTCTGCGCTTGCGGGAGCGCGATGTCGGCGAAGCTGCGCGCCTCGCCGGTGCGGTCGAAATCCTCGCCCAGCGCGAGAATGGCAACGTCGGCCGCGCGGGCGGCGGCGACGGCGGCCTCGATGCCCTCGCGCACATGGACGACGTTGGAGTGCGCGGAGGTGAGCGCGGCGCGCAAGTCGATCACGTCCTCCTCCAGCCCCTGCGCCTTCCACGAGCCGAGCTGTGAGCGCGCGTCGTCCGCCAGCGCCCCGATCAGGGCGATGCGCCCGGCATTGCGCGCGAGAGGGAGCACGCCGCCCTCGTTCTTGAGCAGCACGATCGCGCGCTCGGCCAAGCGGCGGGCTTCGGCGCGGTGTTCGGGCGTGAGCATGGCCGCGTCTTCGCGCGCGGAGTCGTGGTACTTGTACGGGTCGGCGAACAGGCCGAGGTCGCGCTTGACCGCGAGCACGCGCCGCACCGCTTCGTCCAGCCGCGCCATCAGCGCCGGGTCGACCTCGGCGAGCGCCGGCAGCTCCTCGGCATAGACCTCGCTGACCATGTCCATGTCGACCCCGGCCTCGAGCGCCAGCCGTGCCGCCTCGGCGCGGCCGGCGGCGACGCCGTGCGCCATCAGCTCGTCGATCGAGCGCCAGTCGCTGACCATCAGCCCGTTCCAGCCCCACTCGTCGCGCAGCACTCCCCGGAGCAGCGCCGCATTGCCGGTGGTCGGCACCCCGCCGAGCGCGTTGAACGCGGTCATGTAGCTCGCCGTCCCCGCATGCGCGGCGGCCTCGAACGGCGGCAGGTAGGCCTCGCGCAGCGTGCGCTCGGAGATGTCGGCATCGGCGTAGTCGCGCCCGCCCTCGGCCGCGCCGTAGGCGCCGAAGTGCTTGGTCCCGGCCATGATCGTGTCGGCGGCGGAAAGGCCGGCGCCCTGGAACCCGCGGACCTGCGCCGCGGCGAACGCGCTGCCGAGGAACGCGTCCTCGCCCGCGCCTTCGACGATCCGGCCCCAGCGCGGATCGCGCGCGACGTCGACCATCGGCGCGAAGGTCCAGTGCAGCCCCGCCGCGCTCGCCTCGACCGCGGCGATGCGCGCGGCGGATTCGGCGGCGTCCGGGTCCCAGCTCGCGGCCATCGCCAGCGGTACCGGGAAGATCGTGCGGTAGCCGTGGACCACGTCCATCGCGAACAGCAGCGGGATGCCGAGCCGGCTCTCCTCGACCGCGACGCGCTGCAGCGCGCCCAGCGGCTCTGCCCCGGCGACGTGGAGGTACGACCCGACCTCGCCGCGCCGCACCTTGTCGAGCTCCTCCGGTCCGAGTCGCGAGTTGAGCGCGCGCTGCCGGCCACCCATCCGCTGCACCAGCTGGCCGACCTTCTCGGCCGTGGTCATGCGCGCCAGCAGCGCGTCGATATCGGCTTCGGCGGGGGCAGCGTGGCGCGGGATTTCCTGGGCGCTCGCCGGCGCCAGCGGCACGGCGAGCAAAGATAGCGCTACCAAAATTCGTCGAACGACCATCACAGTTCCCCTCCGACGGACCGGTGTGCCGGAAGATCGCCGCCGAATCCAGTCAGCGCAGCGTCCGGAACGTCACCGACCATCTCGTCGCCTCCAGCGGTGCGATCGAGTGCTCCCAGTCCTGGCGGACCTCTCCCGACAGGCGGTAGAGCGAACGGGGGGGAAGCGGCACGGAGCGCCGCTCGAAGCCGGTTTCGGTGCGGCGGCGCAGGCGCAGGGTGCATTCGGCGCCGAGCGAGAGGCCGAGCACCTCGCCGTATTGCGGGCGGTCGCGGTGCCAGCCGATGCCCGCGCCTGGATCGTAGCGGATCAGCAGGGCCTGGCTCAGCGCGCCGGGTTCGATTCCCACGAGCGGGGCCAGCTTGTCGCGCAACGCCAGCAGCCAGTCGGGCAGCGGCGGCGCCTCGGTCACGCGGGCGTGCCGGTAGTCGTAGGCCGAGCCGTAATGCGCGGTCAGCCGCCTGCCCCGCCACTGGCCGAACCTGAACGGCTCGAGCGGCGCGGCACCGATCCGCGCCGCGAGCCGGGCCTCCTCCTCCTCCGACACCGCGCCCGGCACCAACGCCAGCCCGGATACGACCGGCGCGTTAACCGCGAACAATTCACCCTGTTTAGTCATTGTCCCCTATATAGGGTCGATGCAGCAGACGATCGCGATCCTGACGTTCGACACGGACGGCATGGGTTTTCACGAGGTTACCCACGACATCACGAGCTGGCTGCGCGAATCGCAGATCAGGGTCGGGATCCTGACGCTGTTCTGCCAGCACACCAGCGCCGGGCTGGTCGTTACCGAGAACGCCGCCCCCGCGGTGCGGCGCGACCTGCTGCGCTGGCTCGGCGCCGCGGCGCCCGAGGGCGAGGGCTACGAGCACGACAGCGAAGGGCCGGACGACATGCCCGCGCACATCAAGACCATGCTGACCGGCAACAGCCTGACGCTGCCGGTGGCCGACGGCAAGATCATGCTCGGCACCTGGCAGGGGGTGTTCCTGGTCGAGCACCGTCAAGGGCCGCACAAGCGCACCATCGTCGCGCACCTGGCGGGGAACTGATCTTCTAGAAACAACGCCGGCATCCGTGCATTGAGCCGGCATGGGGATCGACATTTCCGCCCGCTTCGCCTTCTCGGTCGAAGGCATGTCCGATGTGCTGCTCCAGTTCGAGGCGGCGGCGATCCCCGAGCAGCGCGTATTCGGCGCCGCCAGCAGGATGAGCCCGGCCGAGCACATCGCCCGCATCGCCGCGCAAGACGCCATCGGCGAGCGTATCTGGCTGCACGTGCAGGGCCGCTTCGAGGTTTCCTACGCCGCCCGCGTCGAGGTCGATCGGCTGCTCGCGGACGTCGGCTCGCTGGCCCGGCTCGAGCCGCACGAGCTGCCGGCCGAGGCGGTCCAGTACCTGCTCGATTCGCGCTATTGCCCGGCCGACCGCTTCCAGCCGTTCGTCGCCGCCGAGTTCGGCGGCACCCAGGGCGGCGCGCGAATCGCCGCGATCCGCGACTGGATCGCTTCGCACTTCACCTACCAGCAGGGCAGCACCACCGAGACGACCGCGCTCGACAGCTTCGTCGAGCGGCGCGGCATCTGCCGCGACTACGCCCATGTCCTGATCACGCTGGCGCGGGCCTCGGCGATTCCGGCGCGCTACGTCAGCTGCTACGCGCCGGGCGTCGATCCCCCCGACTTCCACGCCGTGGCCGAGGTGTTCCTGTCCGATCCCACGGTGCCGGGCGGAGGCGCCTGGCACATCGTCGATGCGACCGGCATGGCCGACCCCGCCGAGACGGTGAAGATCGGCGTCGGACGCGACGCCGCCGACGTCAGCTTCATGACCGTGTTCGGCCAGGCCACGTTCGAGGGCAAGCAAGTTAGCGTTACCAAAACCGCTTGACCCGGCGGTTTCGGCCCTAGACATGGAGCGCCCCCTATCGCAGTGCAGCACGACCTTTCGACAAACCCAGGACGGCCGACGATGAGCAAGGCGGACACACTCCTGCTGTTCGGTGCGACCGGCGACCTCGCCCAGCGCATGCTGCTGCCCTCGCTCGGCGCGCTGCACGCCGAAGGCCTGCTCGATCCCGGGCTGCGGATCTACGGCACCGCGCGCTCGGCGATGAGCGACCAGGAGTACCGCAACTTCGCCCGCGCCGCGCTGGAAAAGTACCTGCCGGCCGAGCGGCGCGGCCCCATCGCCGATTTCCTCAATTGCCTGCATTACCAGCCGCTCGACGTGACCGCCCCGGAAGCGTTCGGCGAACTCGCCGAGCGGATCGGCGAGCGCTGCAGCCGGCTGGCGATCTTCCTGTCGACCGCGCCGAGCCTGTTCGAGACCACCATCGACGGCCTCGCCGCGGCCGGGCTCGCCTGCGACGGAGCGCGCATCGGGCTGGAGAAGCCGCTCGGCCTCGATCTCGCGTCGAGCCGCGAGATCAACGACGCGGTGGCGCGCGCCTTTCCCGAAGGCCGCATCTTCCGCATCGATCACTATCTCGGCAAGGAAACGGTCCAGAACCTGCTCGCGCTGCGTTTCGCCAACGCGATGTTCGAACCGCTGTGGAATGCCCAGGCCATCGAGCACGTGCAGATCACCGTCGCCGAGACGGTCGGGCTCGAAAGCCGCGCCGAGTTCTACGACCAGACCGGCGCGCTGCGCGACATGGTGCAGAACCACATGCTGCAGCTGCTGGCGCTGGTGGCGATGGAGCCGCCGGCGAGCTTCGAGGCCGAGGCGGTGCGCGACGAGAAGGTCAAGGTGCTGCGCGCGCTGCGGCCGCTCGGCGCCGGGGAAAGCGTGACCGGCCAGTACCGCGGCGGCGCGGTCGGCGGCAAGATCGTGCCCGGCTACGACGAGGAGCTTGAGCGGGGCAGCGACACCGAGACTTTCGTCGCGCTCAAGGCCCATGTCGACAACTGGCGCTGGAAGGGCGTGCCTTTCTACTTGCGCACCGGCAAGCGGCTGCACGAGCGGGTCACCGAGATCCTCGTCCAGTTCCGCCCCGTCCCGCACTCGATCTTCGACGCGCGCACCAGGCCCAACAAGCTGCTGATCGGCATCCAGCCGCAGGAGAACATCACGCTGTCGCTGATGGCCAAGGTGCCCGGGCTCGACCGCGAGGGCATCGCGCTGCGCGAAGTTCCACTGGAGATCGCGATGCCCGACGCGTTTTCCGGCACGGTCCGGCGCATTGCCTACGAGCGGCTGCTGCTCGACCTGCTTGACGGCGATCCCAAGCTGTTCGTGCGCCGCGACGAGGTCGAGGCGCAGTGGGCCTGGATCGACGCGATCCGGGCGCAGTGGGCCGGCGAGGGGCTCACCCCCAAAGCCTACGCCGCCGGCGGCTGGGGTCCCAACGCCGCGATCGCGCTGGTCGAGCGCGACGGGGTGAGCTGGCATGAGTGAGGTCCTGCCGAGAGGCGTCCTTCGAGACGAGCCTTCGACTTCGCGCCTGCGGCCCTTCGTTCAGCCGCTCCTCAGGATGAACTGCGCCGTTGGCGCAGCGGCTTCCCGACGACGCGTCTCGAAGGACGTTGCGGCATGACTCTCCATCCCGCCATCGCCCGCGTCACCGGGCGGATCGTCGAGCGCTCGCGCGATTCGCGCCGCCGCTACCTCGAGCTGATGGACATCGAGGGCGAGCGTCACCGCGACCGCAATGTCGCGCTGCCGTGCTCCAACCTCGCGCACGGGTTCGCCGCGATGGGCGAGGACAAGGCCTCGATCGCGGCGCGCAAGGGTCCGAACATCGGCGTGATCAGCGCCTACAACGACACCATCTCCAGCCACCAGCCCTACGGCGCCTATCCGCCGCGTATGAAGCTCTGGGCGCGCGAGGTCGGGGCGACCTGCCAGGTCGCGGGCGCCACTCCGGCGATGTGCGACGGGGTGACCCAGGGCACCGATGGGATGGAGCTGAGCCTGTTCAGCCGCGACGTGATCGCGCTGGCGACCGCGGTCGGCCTCAGCCACGCGATGTACGACAGCGTGGCGATGCTCGGCATCTGCGACAAGATCGTGCCGGGGCTGCTGATCGGCGGCCTGCGGTTCGGCTGGCTGCCGACGGTGTTCATCCCCTCCGGCCCGATGGCCAGCGGCATCGCCAACAAGGACAAGCAGCGCGTCCGCCAGCTCTATGCCGAAGGCAAGGTAAGCCGCGCCGAGCTGCTCGAAAGCGAGAGCAAGTCCTATCATTCGCCCGGCACCTGCACGTTCTACGGCACCGCCAATTCCAACCAGATGATGATGGAGCTGATGGGGCTGCACCTGCCCGGCGCGGCGTTCGTCAATCCGGGCACTCCGTTGCGCCAGGCGCTGAGCCGCGCGGCGGTGCACCGGCTGGCGGAAATCACCCGCGAGGGAGGCGACTACCGCCCGCTGGCGCGCTGCGTGGACGAGAAGGCGGTGGTCAACGCGGCGGTCGGCCTGCTCGCCACCGGCGGCTCGACCAACCACGCGCTCCACATCCCCGCCGTCGCGCGCGCGGCGGGCGTGATCATCGACTGGAACGACCTCGACGAGCTGAGCCGGGCGGTGCCCCTGCTGGCGCGGGTCTATCCCAACGGCGCCGGCGACGTGAACCAGTTCCACGCCGCGGGCGGGATCGGGTTCGTGATTGCCGAGCTGCTCGCCGCCGGCCTGGTGCACCGCGACGTCATGACGGTGATGGGCGACGATCTCGGCGCCTATGCGCGCGAACCGTGGCTCGACGGCGAGGCGCTGGCCTGGCGCGAAGTCGGCCCCGCGGGGGACGAGGCGATGCTGCGCCCGGCGTCGAATCCGTTCACGGCGGACGGCGGCATGCGGCTGGTCGAAGGCAACCTCGGACGCGCCACCTTCAAGACCAGCGCGGTCGATCCCGAGCGCTGGACGATCGAGGCGCCGTGCCGGGTCTTCGAGCGGCAGGAGGATGTCACGCAGGCGTTCGCGGCGGGCGAGCTCGACCGCGACGTGGTCGTGGTGGTCCGCTTCCAGGGCCCGCGCGCCAACGGCATGCCCGAGCTGCACAAGCTGACTCCCGTGCTCGGCGTGCTGCAGGACCGCGGCTACCGCGTGGCGCTGGTCACCGACGGGCGCATGTCGGGCGCGAGCGGCAAGGTTCCGGCCGCGATCCACGTCAGCCCCGAGGCGCTCGGCGGGGGTCCGCTGTCGAAGCTGGTCGACGGCGACATGATGCGGCTCTGCGCGACACGGGGCGAGCTGTCGACGGCCGCCGATCTCTCGGCGCGCGCCGAAGCGACCGCCCCGCTCGCGGCGGCGGGCACCGGGCGCGAGCTGTTCGCGATGTTCCGCACCGGCGCCGACGAGGCCGAGAAGGGCGGATCGGCGATGCTGGCGATGGCCGGTTTGTGAGGGCGGGGCGCCCATCTCCCCTCCCGCTTGCGGGAGGAGCCGGCGGTGGGCCTGTCCGCCCAGCTCGCGCTTGCCCACCCCTAACCCCTCCCGCAAGCGGGAGGGGGACAAGTTGACCGAGCTCGTGGTCATCGACGCCGGCGGCACGCACGCACGCTTCGCGCTCGCTTCGATCGGCGCGGACGGGGCCATCGCGCTCGGCGAGCCGGTCACGCTCCACACCGACGACTTCGCCACGCCCGAGGACGCCTGGCGCGAGTTCGCGCGCCGTTCGCCCGGCGGCGAGCCGCGCGCCGCGGCGATCGCCATCGCCGGCCCGGTCACCGGCGACACCGTGCCGATGACCAACAGCGCCTGGGTGCTGCGCATCGCCGCGTTCAAGCATTCGCTCGGGCTCGAGAGGGTCACGGTGCTCAACGATTTCGGCGCCGTCGCCCACGCGGTGGCGCGCGCGCCGGCCGACCAGCTGGTCCACATCGCCGGTCCCGACCGGCCGCTGCCCGAGCGCGGCACGGTCAGCGTGATCGGCCCCGGGACCGGGCTCGGCGTCGCGCACTTCCACCGGTTCGCGGGCGGCTACCACGTCCAGGCGACCGAAGGCGGGCATATCGGCTTCGCCCCGCAGGACGAATTCGACGACCGCCTGCTCGCGTCCCTGCGCGGCGTGTACGGGCGCGTCGCCACCGAGCGGGTCAACGCGGGCCCCGGGATCGAGGCGATCTATGCCGCGCTCGGCGGCCGGGCGCTGAGCCACGACCGCGCGATCTGGGAACGCGGCCTCGCCGGCGAGGACGAGCTGGCGGCGCAGGCGGTCGAGCGGTTCTGCGCCTCGCTCGGCAGCGCGGTGGGCGACTACGCGCTCGCGCACGGAGCCAGCGCGGTGGTGCTGGCCGGCGGGCTCGGCCTGCGCCTGCGCGAGGTGCTGCCCCGCTCGCAGTTCGCCGAGCGGTTCCGCGCCAAGCCGCGCTACGAGGAAATGATGGCCGCGATCCCGGTCAAGCTTATCGTCCACCCCCAGCCTGGGCTATACGGGGCCGCGGCGGCTTTCGCGCGGGAGCACCTCGGATGAACGCGATCGAACGGATCATGCGCACCGCGCCGGTGATCCCGGTGCTGGTGATCGAGTACGCGAGCCAGGCGCGCCCGCTCGCCGAGGCGCTGGTCTCGGGCGGACTCAAGGTGCTCGAGGTCACGCTGCGCACCCCCGCCGCTCTCGACGCGATCCGCGAGATGAAGCAGGTCCCCGGCGCGATCGTCGGCGCCGGCACGGTGACCAATCCGGCGGATCTCGATGCCGCGCTCGAGGCGGGAGCCGAATTCGTGGTCTCGCCGGGGCTGACCGAGCGGCTGGCGCGGGTGGCGATCGGCAACAGGACGCCGTTCCTGCCCGGCATAGCGACGGCCAGCGACATCATGCGCGGTCTCGATCTGGGCCTCGAGCACTTCAAGTTCTTCCCCGCCGCGGCCTCCGGCGGGCTGCCGGCGCTGCGCGCGCTGGCGGCGCCGTTCGGCGGCGTCAGGTTCTGCCCGACGGGTGGCATCTCGGCCGAGCGCGCGCCCGAATGGCTCGCGCACCCTTCGGTGCTGTGCGTCGGCGGCACCTGGATCGTGCCCAGGGGCGCCGACATGGCGCAAGTCCACGCGCTCGCGCGGCAGGCGGCGACGCTGGCCCGATGATGGCGCCGTGAAGACCGTCGCCGCTCTCACCGAACGGCTCCAGGCGCTGCACGCGCGCACCGCCGAAACCCCTCTGTTCAATCCGGTCTTCCAGCTCTCGCTCGACCTGTCGCGGCTGATCGAGGGCGGCGAGCTGACGCTCGGCGATTGCGAGGCGCTGATCGCCGAACTCGAGTGCGACGCGCTCAGGAGCCGCGCCGCGCGGTTGCGCCGGCTGGTCGCGCCGGCGAGCGCCGAGGCGTCGTTCTCCGAGGCCGATTTCGACAGCTTCCGCGCCCGCTGGGAACGGCCGCAGCTCCACGCGGTGTTCACCGCGCACCCGACCTTCCTGCTCGCGCCGGCGCAGTCGGACGCTGTAGCGCTGGCCGCCGGCGGCGCCGACGGGATCGGCGGCGCGGTCTGCCCGGTGCCGGGCAAGCGCCCGGAGATCACGCTCGCCCACGAGCATGCCCAGGCGATGCGCGCCATGGCTCATGCGCAGGACGCGCGCGACACGATCGTGCGCCGCGTGCTGTCCCACGCGCATGACGCCTGGCCGGAGCGCTGGCACGAGCTGCGGCCGATGCCGTTCCGCTTCGCAAGCTGGGTCGGCTACGACATGGACGGGCGCACCGACATCGGCTGGGCCCAGTCGATCGGCTTCCGCCTCGCCGAGAAGGCCGAGCGGCTGTCGCGCTACCAGGCCGCGCTCGAGGCGATCGACGCCGCCCACCCCCTGCTCGGCGAGCTGCGTCCCGCCGCCGCCTATGCCGCCGACCGGGCGCGCGACTTCGCCGCCGACCTGAGCGATCCGGCGGCGCTCTCGGTCGCGGCCAACCGCCTGACCGCCGGCGACCCGCGCAAGCTGCTGTCGCTGGCGCGCTACATCGAGGCGCTGGAGGAGGAGGCGCGCGCCCTTCGAGAAGGGCCTTCGACAAGCTCAGTTCCTCCTCAGGACGAGCGGGCTCGTACCAAACCCGCTCATCCTGAGGAGCTGTCTCGAAGGACCGGAGCAGAGCGCGCCATGGCGCTCAAGACCCTGGCCGCGGCGATGCGCGCGGACGGGCTCGGAATGGGCTGGATCCATTTCCGGGTGAACGCCAAGCAGCTCCACAACGCGGTGCGCCGCCGGCTCGACCCCGAAGGCGATCTCGACCTCGCCAGCAAGGGCGCGGTGGTGCACTTGCGCAAGGCGATTGCCGCGGTGAGGCCGCTGCGCTCGAACTTCGCCGCGCTCGCCATCGAGGCCTCGACCGCGACGCGCCAGTTCCTGGCGATGGCGCGGATCCTCCACCACATCGACGGCGACGCGCCGATCCGCATGCTGGTGGCCGAATGCGAGGAGCCGGCGACGGTGCTCGCCGCGCTCTACTTCGCCAGGCTCTTCGGGATTGCAGACAAGGTCGACGTCTCGCCGCTGTTCGAGACCGAATCTGCGCTCGAGCACGGCGGCCGCTTCCTCGACGCGCTGCTCGAGGAGGAGGACTACCGCGCCTACGCGAGGCGGCGAGGCCGGGTCGCGGTGCAGACCGGGTTTTCCGACGCGGGCCGCTTCGTCGGGCAGATCCCGGCCAGCCTGGCGATCGAGCGGCTGCAAGGCCGGCTGGCGGACGCGATGCAAGCCAACGGGCTGACCGACGTCGCGGCGCTGATCTTCAACACCCACGGCGAGAGCATGGGCCGCGGCGCGCACCCGGATTCGTTCGCCGACCGGCTCGCCTGGCCGCTCAGCCCATGGGCCCGGCGACGCTTCGCCCGCGCCGGAATCCGGCTCGAGCCCGAAGTGAGCTTTCAGGGCGGCGACGGTTACCTGTTCTTCGCCACGCCCGAGCTGGCGCTGGCGACGCTGACCCGCATCGCCGAGCTGCGCCCGGCGGAGACGGATTCCGATGCCCGGCCGGACCCGTTCTACCGCCGCACCGACCTCAGTCTCGACTTCTACCGCGCGGTCAAGGACCACCAGCGCCAGCACCTCGAGAGCCGGACTTATGCGCGCGCGGTCAACGCGTTCGGGCTGGGCCTGCTCAACGCCACCGGCAGCCGCGTGTCGCGCCGCCAGTCGGACCTGTCGGCCGACCGCGAGCTGAGCCTGCGGCAGATCCGAGCGATCCCGCACAACGCCATCCTCCAGCAGCTCGGCTATCCGGTCAACGTCATCGCCGGCATCGGCAGCGCGGCCGACGGCAGTTACGAGGAGCTCGCCGCGCTGCTGGCCGAAAGCGAGCGCGGCCGCCAGCTGGTGCGGCTGGTGCGCGCCGCCAACGCGCTCGCCAGCGTCAAGACCGTTGCCGCGTTCGGCGAGCTGTTCAACTCCGCCTACTGGGCGAGCCGGCCCTACCGCGGCACCGAAGGGCATCTGTCCGGGCCGTGCCAGGCGCTCGCCGAGTACCTGATCAAGGACGACCGCGCCGGGGTGTTCCGCCGCCTCGCCTCGCGGCTGCGCGTCGATGCGCTCAAGCTGCACCGCCTTCTGGCGCTCCTTCCCGACGAGCGCGGGCGCGCCGGCACCGAGGAGGTGCGCCGAGCGATCGGGGTGTGCCAGGCGCTGCGGCTGGCGCTGCTGCAGCACATGTTCCTGCGCGCGGTGTCGATCCCCGCGTTCAGCCGCGCCAACGACGTCAGCCGCGACGACGTGCTCGAGATGGTCTTCACGCTGCGCATCGACGAGGCGCTGGCCCAGCTCCGCCGTGCCTACCCGACCAGCTTTCCCAAGATCGGGGACTTCAGCGTGACCGAACCCACCGATTACCCGGAAGGCGGCGACGAGGGTTACGAGAGCCTGCGGCGCGCCTTCATCGACCCGATCGAACGCGCACAGGGGCTTTCGCTGCGGATCGGCGCCGCCATCGCCAACCACTTCGGCGCGCACGGTTAGAAATCCTCTCCATCCCTGCGGGACGGGGAGGATCGTTGGCCGTTAACGAATGTCCGCAGCGCGTCCCCGTGCGGGACGGCGCGCTCTGCGCTCTGGCCGTTAACCACGTTTCGAGGCATAACCCCCGCCATGAACGCGGCGCTCAAATGGATCGGCGGGACCAGCGCAGTGGCCGTGGTGCTGCTCGGCGCCATGGCCATCGCCGGCAACGCCCTGGAAGCGCGGGAAACGACGCCGGCCGCGGCGCCGGTGGCCGAACCCTCTCCCGAACCCGCGGCAGCGGCTCAAGCGCAGGCGCAAGCGCAGGCTCCCGAGCCCGCGGCGCCCGAACCGTTCGTGATCAGGAGCGTGCTGCCGATCGAAGGCGCGATCCGTTACGGCGAATGGCATTGGGACGAAAGCCGCGCTCCCGCCGAAGGGCCGCTGACGATCACCGTCGACCTCGAGGCGCGCGTGCTGTCGGTATTCCGCGCCGGCCACGAGATCGGCGCCGCCGCGGTGCTGCTCGGCACGCCCGAGCATCCGACCCCCACCGGCGTGTTCCCGATCCTGACGAAGGAACGCCACAACGTCTCCGAGAAGTACGGCAACGCGCCGATGCCGTGGACGCTGCGGCTGACCTGGGACGGGGTGGCGATCCACGGCGGCAGCACCGTCGAGCGCGGCTACGCCAGCCACGGCTGTATCGGCACGCCCGACGCCTTCGTCTCGAAGCTCTACGCGCTTGCCGCCAAGGGCGACCGGGTGATCATAACCGACGGCAAGCGCGCGCAGGTGGGGACGCCGCTGGCAGCGCTTTAGGCGTGATCGCCTTTCGGTGAATCGCCCCTCCCCGCCGGGGAGGGGCTGGGGGCGGGGGAGCGAGGCCGCCAGGTCTCGCGTCCACGCCGCGCCGAGCACCCCCACCTGCCTCGCCCTCAAGGGGGAGAATGCCGTGCCGCGATCCAAGATGATCGCATCCTAGCCTGTCCGGCGCGGGGGTTCGGGGCGGAAGACCCACTGATTGCCCTCGACCGTGACCAGAACGCCGCCCAGATTTGCGGGCGTGCCCGCCTCGATACTGTCGAGCAGCCGGGCAACGTCGCTGCCTCGCGGATCGCCGCCCAGCTCGCGAATGATCCTCTCGATGATGCGAAAACGCATGATGCGCGGTGCGAGCGGGTAGAATGTCAGGACGTCGCCCTCCCGCCTGACGTGTTGTGACCGGAGAACGGTGGCGAACGCCTCCAACGCATCGTCGGCATCGGCAAGATGGCTGGCCGAGCGCGTCAAAGCGACGGGATCGAGCCAGCCCGCATGAGCCAGCGCCTTGCGGAGGCGCACGCGGTCGAAGCGGTCGTCATCGTTGCTCGGGTCATGGGCGACATCGACGCCCGCCGCCGCGATCACTCGCGCCAGTTCGCTTCGGCGGAAGGTCAGCAGCGGCCTGATCAGCGGTCGTTCGAAATATGGCGGGTCGAGAAAGCCCCGTTCCCTCACCCCGGCGAGCCCGGCGACCCCGCTGCCGCGGTTCAGCCGCATCAGCAGGGTTTCCGCCTGGTCGTCAGCGTGATGGGCCGTGGCCACGGCGCGCAAGCCGCGCGCCTCAGCCCAACCGGCCAGCGCGGCATAGCGCGCCTGGCGGGCCTGGTCCTGCAGGTTCCCTTCGTCCACCCGCACGGGAAGGAGGGCGCAGGCGATGCCTCGCAACTCGCAGAACCGCTGGACGAGCGCGCACTCCTTCGCGGCCTCGACACGCAGTCCGTGATCGACCGTGGCGACTTCCACAGCATCGGGAATCGCAGCCTGTGCGAGCAGCAGCATCGCCATCGAGTCCGGCCCGCCGGACACCGCCAGACCGATCTTGCCGCCGCCGGGCAAGAGTCGCTGCAGCGCCTCCTTGAACCGCGCTACCAGCTCCGGCGGCGGACTAGCCCCGGCAGGTGACCTTGCTCCGGTTGCGGTCATACTGTTCCTTCAGCCGCCCCGTGGCGAGCGCCGGATAGGTGTCGCTGAATTCGGCGAGCGCGATGCAGGCGCGGCTGGTGTCGCCGAGCGTGGTCATCGCCTCGGACAGGTACAGCAGGCTGTCCGGCGCGCGCAGCCCCTGCTTGTCGTTCTGGTAGTTCTCGAAGAAATGCGTCGCCGCCTCGCGCGGCTGGCCGTTGTCGAGATAGGCGCGGCCGAGCAGGTTGCGGCCGTAGCTGGTGCGCGCGTGGCGCGGATGCTTCTCGAGGAACAGCGCCAGTTGCTGCTGCGCCTCCGGATAATAGCCCGCTTCCCACAGGCGGAAGCCGTAAGTGTACTCGTCGTCGCCGGCGTCCTCGGTCTGCGGCTTGGCGATCGCGCGCACCGCGGCCACTCGCGCAGCGCTCGGTCCGCTGGTCGCGGCGGGAGCGGGGGTGGGCGTCACGGCCGGGGGGCGGGCCGACGGAGCCGGCGTGGGGACCGGACCGGGCGCCAGCCCGCTCGGCGGGATCACCGCCAGCGGCGGGGCCGCGGCGGAAGTGGCCGCCGCGATCGCCCCGTCGACTTTCTCTTCCAGCAGGCGGAGCTCGTTGGAATTCTCCTCGCCGCGCGCGGTCAGGCGGGCGAGCTGCGCCTCGATCGCGTCGAGCCGCGCCAGCACGTCGGTCAGCGCGGAGTTCGCGGGCGTGCCCACCGTCTGCGGCTGCTGCGGCTGCGAGGTATCGACCTCGGGCGTGAAGAATCGCCGGTCCCCGCCGGGGAAGACCTCGCGCTGCAGCGCGCGCAATTCGGACTCGATGCGCCGTAGCCGCGCTTCGTCGCTCTGCGCCGACGCGGGCATGGCGGTCACCGCCACTCCGGCCAGCATGAGTCCGACGAGTGCCTTGCGGCCAAAGCCCAGAACCCGATCGTTCCAGCCGCTGGTCATCGCTTGCATTCCCTCCGTGCAATTGGTGTTGCCGCGGCCATGCCCGGAGGCACGCGAACCGCGGCTGAACAATCCCGCCGGCACTGTGCCAAGGCGGGATTCGCTTGTCGAGGCGGAGCCCCGGCTAGGTTGTGGGCGACGCCGGGGCGGGCGCGGGGCGGGCCCGCGCCAGCAAGGCCTCGGCGGTCACCGGCACGTCGCGCACCGTGACCTGCTTCTCGGCCAGCTTGGGCACCTCCCGACCGCCGACCGTTATCGCGAGCGCTTCGGGGCGGCCGGTCCACAGCTGCGGACCCTCGGCGTCGGCGGGCACGGTATAGCGCTCGCCGCGGGCCATTTCCTTCTGCATCAGCTGGCGGCCCGAGGCGTCGTAGAACTTGACCCAGACCGGCCCGTCGAGCGCGGTGAACACGACCGCACCGGTTGCCGTGGCGGCCCCGGGCGCGTCCGCCGCCGGGCGTCGCGGCGGCGCGCCCGCGTCCGCCTGTCCGGCCTGCTGCTCCCCGATCAGCGACGGCAGCTCGGCGGCGGGCGCGAAGAAGGTCCGCGCGGCGAAGAACAGGCCCGCCAGCACCAGCACGACCGCCGCCGCCGAAAGCCAGCCGAGCGCGCGCGACGGCACCCGCGCCGGATCGCCGGGCTCGAACCCGGGCGCGCGGTGGCGCGGTCCCTCGTAGTGCAGGTCGAGCTCGGCCCTGACCCGGTCGGCGACGTCGCGATCGTCGAGGCCGACGGCCCGGGCGTAAGTGCGCGCGAACCCGATCGCGTAAGTGCGCGCGGGCAGCGCCGCGAAATCGCCGGCCTCGATCGTCAGCAGGTGCCGCTGCGGAATGCGCGTCTCGGCGGCGACCTGCTCGAGCGTCAGTTCGCGCGCCTCGCGCGCCGCCCGCAGCTCCGCACCGATGCCGCCGGTCTCGGGCGGAGCGTCTTCGTATGCCTGATCCTCGGTCATTCCCAATCCAGCTTGGCGCTGGTTCTCTCGTTGCGAAACCCGCCTAGGCCGACACAACGGTCCCGCGCGCGCCAAGTCAAGGACGGTAACGTTTTGGCGCGATCATTCGACGTCGATTTCGCGCTCTTCGGCCCAGTTCTGCAAGGTCGCGCGCAGGTTGGGCGGCGGGGTCGCCAGCCACCCGGCCATCGCCTTGCCGATTTCCTTCATGTCGACCTTTCGCACAAGTTCCTTGATCGGGCCGACCGCCGCGGGGGTGATCGACAGGCGGGTGATGCCGATCCCGAGCAGCGCCAGCGCCTCGAGCCGGCGCCCGCCCATCTCGCCGCAAACGCCGAGCTGGACCGGCTGCCCGACGGTCGCCGCAACGACCCGGCGCAGGAAGCGGAGGATCGCCGGGCTCAGCCAGTCGTAGCGCTCGGCGAGCTTGGGATTGGCGCGGTCGGCGGCGAACAGGAACTGGGTCAAGTCGTTGGTGCCGACCGAGATGAAGGACACCTTCGGGATCAGCACGTCGAGCATCTCGGCGAGCGAGGGCACCTCCAGCATCACGCCGTAGCGGATCGCTTCGGGCAGCGTGTGCCTGGTCTTCTTGAGGAACTCGAGCTGGCCGTCGAACACCGCCTTGGCGGCGTCGAACTCCCACGGCTCGGACACCAGCGGGAACATCACGTTGAGGCTGCGCCCGGCCGCGGCGTCGATCAGCGCGCGGGCCTGGACCTTGAGCAGCCCTTCGCGTTCGAGCGCGAGACGCAGCGCGCGCCAGCCCATCGCCGGGTTCTCGTCCTCGCGGCTGCTTTCGCTGGACAGGTAGGCGAGCGACTTGTCCCCGCCGATGTCGACGGTGCGGAAGATCACCGTCTTGTCGCCCGCCGCCTCGAGCACGTCGCGGTAGAGCCGGGTCTGCCGCTCGCGCTGGGGGAGCGTGGCCGAGACCAGGAACTGGAACTCGGTGCGGAACAGGCCGATGCCGTCGGCGCCGGTCAGGCTCAGCATCGGCAGGTCGTCGCGCAGCCCGGCGTTGATCATTACCTCGATGCGCGTGCCGTCGCGGGTGAACGGCTCGACGTCGCGCAGCTGGGCATAGGCGGCCTGCTTCTCGCGGCTGCGCGCGACGCGCGTGTCGAACGTGTCGGCCACCGTCGGCAGGGGCCGCACGGTCAGCTTGCCCGCGTCGCCGTCGAGCAGCAGCAGGTCGCCTTCGCGAATCAGGCCGCGCGCATTGCGCACCCGGCCGAGCACCGGCACGCCCATCGCCCTGGCCACGATCACCACGTGCGCGGTGTGCGAGCCTTCCTCGAGCACCACGCCCTTGAGCCGCCGCTTGTCGTATTCGAGCAGCTCGGCCGGCCCGAGGTTCTTGGAGATCAGCACCGAATCGCCGCGCAGGCCGACGCTCGCCGCGGTGCCGAGCTGGCCCGAGACGATCCGCAGCAGGCGGTTCGAGAGATCCTCGAGGTCGTGCATGCGGTCGGCGAGCAACGGGTCCTGGATCTCGCGCATGCGCATCCGGGTGCGCTGCTGGACGCGCTCGATCGCCGCCTCGGCGGTCAGGCCGGAATCGATCGCCTCGTTGATGCGCCGGCCCCAGCCTTCGTCGTAGGCGAACATCTGGTAGGTCTCGAGAACCTGCTGGTGCTCTCCTTCGACGCCGAACTCGGCCTGCTTGGTCATCGCGTCGATCTGTTCGCGCATCTTGTCGAACGCCAGGTAGACGCGCTGGCGCTCCGCCTCGACGTCCTCGGCGACGGTCTGCTCGATGGTGATGCGCGGCTGGTGGAACACCGCCTGGCCCATGGCCAGCCCCTTCACAAGCTGCAGGCCGTCGACCACGTCCTGGCCCGAATGCGCCGCTTCGGCGGCGGTCGAGCCTTCCTCGTCGGCGAGCCCGGCGTTGTGGATCAGCTCGGCCAGCACCATCGCCACGGTCTGCAACGCCTCGATCTCGATTTCCTCGTAGCGGCGCGGCTCGCGGTGCTGCACGGTCAGCACCCCGATCGCGCGCTCGCGCCGGACGATCGGCACCCCGGCGAAGGAATGGAACTTTTCCTCGCCGGTCTCGGGGCGGTACTGGAACTCGGGATGAGTGGCGGCCTCGGCCAGGTTCAGTGTCTCGATGTTCTGGGCGATCGTGCCGGTCAGGCCGGCGCCGACCGCCAGCTTGGTGACGTGAACCGCGCTCTGGTTGAGGCCGCGCGTCGCGAACAGCTCGAGCATCCCCTCGCGCAGCAGGTAGATCGAGCAGACCTCGCTATCCAGATTCTCGCCGATGATGTCGACGACCTGGTTGAGCTTGCCTTGCGCGTGAGTGCGCGAGGCCATCACGTCGTGCAGCTGGATGAGGATCGAACGGGCTGCGGCGGCGGCGGTCATGCCGTCCGCCTATCGTATAAGCAGCGCTTTGGAAATGAGGCCGGTCTCTCCCCTCCCGCCTGCGGAAGGGGCCGGGGGTGGGCGGCGGTATGCACGCGGGCCTTGTCCGGGCCCGCGCCTGACCCCTCCCGCGAGCGGGAGGGGAATCCGGCATCAGCCGTACGAAAGTTCTTCCTTGATCCTCAGCTTCTGCTTCTTGAGCGCCTGGACTATCGTGCTGTCGGGAGCGGGCCGGTTCATCTCTTCGTGAATGCGGCGCTCCAGCCCCTCGTGCTTGGCCTGAAGGGCGGCGACATGCGAGGAATCCATACGCGTTCTCCTTATCCTGGGGAGTGGTTCCCCCGTTGGAAACGACCCCTGCGGCACGACTCGCAGCAGGGCGGCGAGCCGCGCGATTGTCATCAAAACACAGAACCCTTAAAGCTTCAAACCCTGCCTGCGATGAACCGGTCGAACACGGCGATGCGGCGCAAGCTCATGAGGGTCCTGTGGGGATAGCCGTAGCGTGACCGAACAGGAGATGCGCAAGCGGCTTGCCACGCTGCGGATCGAGCACCGCGATCTCGACGCGGCGATCGCCGCGCTCAGCGCCGCGGACACCAGCGACCAGCTGCAGATCGCCCGGCTCAAGAAGCGCAAGCTGCGCCTCAAGGACCAGATCGCGATCGTCGAGGACTACCTGACGCCCGACATCATCGCGTGAGGCGCGTGTCTTCGCGGCACAAGCGGCGGAAAACCCGCGCCGGGAACTGGCGCACGCCCGGCCGGTTGGGGTAGCGACAGGCAGACCATGGCCGAACCCGCCGACCTCAGTCCGACGATCATCGACGCCCTCTACGGCGAAGCGCTGACGCTGGCCGACGAGGCCCGCGCCGCGTTCGACCTCTCGGGCCGGCTGACCGCGGCCGGCATCGACGAAGACCTGGCGCGCATCGCCCTGTCGTGCGAGGCGCTGCGGACCACCACGCGGATGATGCATGCGATCGCCTGGCTGCTGAACCAGCGCGCCTACTTCGCCGGGGAGCTGAGCGAGTTCCAGCTGCGCCGTCACGGCCGCCTGCCCCCGCCGCAGGGCGAAGGCTCGCCCGAGCAGGGCGCGCTGCTCGGCCCAGAGGTCGCCGACCTGATCGACCGCACGCGCCGCTTCTACGCCCGCATCGAACGGCTCGACGGGGCCTGGCGGAACCGCTTCGCGATGCACCCCGCCGCGATCCACCGCCTGCGCGAGCGGCTCGGGGCAGCAGTCGTCGGACTCTAGGTCACATGCCCATAAACCGGATTCCCGATGGAGGGAGTTTCTGGTTCAGTTTCCGCAGCAATGAGGACGCTGGGATGGGACGCGTTGATCTGACGGACTTCGAGTGGTCGGTGATCCAGCCGCTTTTGCCTGCGAAGGTTCGAGGGGTGAAGCGGGTGGACGACCGGCGAGTATTGAACGGGACATTCCGGCGCGCCACGGCCCGCACACGACGTGCGTGAACCGCTGCAACCGATGGGCGTGTCGAAGCGGATATCGGATGCCGTGTCAGAGGCCTATGCAGGCGATATCCAGATGATCGTTCCTCGTCGATCCGCGTGCACCAACATGCTGTTCGATCAGGAAATGGCGCCGCGCAGCCGCGCGAACAGCCCCGGCTTGGCGCCGGCCGCCAGCGCCTCGGCGAGCGTGGCCGGGTCGTAAGGCTTCTCGAACACCGGCCCCATCTCGGCGATCTCGGGCGGAATGTCCTCGGGAGAGCCCGTCGAGAACACGATGCGCGGGCGCCTGGGCCCGAGCATGTCGACCAGCTCGGCCAGCGCCCAGCCATCGTCGCGGTCCGCGAGATGAACGTCGAGCACGATCGCGTCGGCCGGGCCTTTCTCGAGCGCTTGCATCGTGCAGGCGATGCTGGGGCACAGCACTACCTCGGCCGCCCCGGCGTCGAGCAGAGCGGCTTCGATTGCCATGCCCTGGACCGGATCGTCCTCAACCACGAGCACGCGGCCCAACACGCGCTTGGGTCTGCCCTTTCGGTCGGTCGTGGATTTCTTGCGGCTCATGGCGGTCCCTGTCGGGCCTGCTTCACTGCCCGCTCTTCCCAACGGCGCGGATATGGCGCGGTTCCGGGCGCCGTCGCAGCGAAAGCACTAGAGATCCCTGCAATAGATCCGGTACTCGCGGTTGACCTTGCTGCCGATCGCGTCGGCGATCGCCACCATGCCCTGATTGTCCTCCAGAATCCAGCCGACCTCCGCGCGCTTGGCGCCGTGCATCTCCACGCCGGCGCGGCGGATGTACTCGATCATCATGAAGGCTAGCTGGCTGGCCATGCGGCTCGCCTGCAGCTTCTGCACCACGCCCATCAGCGGCACGCGGAAATCCGCGGGATCGGCCTTGCGCAGCCACCACAGCAGCTTGATGAAGTTGAACGGGAACAGCTTGCCGCGCATCGGCTTGATCACCGCGTTGATGTCCGGAAAGGCGAGCATGAACGCGACCGGCTCGCCGTCCAGCTCCGCGATCATGTTCACTTCCTCGAAGATCAGCGGGGCGAGCTTCTTCGCGCCGTAGGCCTTCTCGGCTTCTGTGAACGGCACGAAGCCCCAGTTCTGCGACCAGGCTTCGTTGAGGATGTCGATGATGATCGCCGCGTCGCGGTCGAAATGCTTCTTGTCGACCCGGCGGATGCGGATGCGCGCATTTTTCTCGCCCATCGCGACGATCTTGTGGATCAGCGGCGGGAAGCCGCCCTGGACCGGCAGGTCGTAAGTCAGCAGCCGCTTGGCGACCGCGTAGCCCGCGCGTTCGATCCAGCCCTCGTACTCGGGCTTGTCGTGGCCCATCATCACCATCGGCGGGTGGTCGTGGCCTTTGACCAGCAGTCCAGGCTCCTCCCAGATCGAAAGGCTGATCGGCGCGAGTACGCGGGTCATGCCCTGCTCGCGCAGCCATTCCTCGGCGCGCGCGATCAGCGCGCGGGCCGCCGCTTCGTCTCCGGCCTCGAACAAGCCCCAGTTGCCGGTGCCAGGACCCATGCCCTGCTCGGACGGCTGGGCCAGCGCAAGCTCGTCGTAATGCGCCGAGATGCGCCCGACCACCTTTCCGCCGCGCCGTGCGAGGAACAGCTGGACCCTCGCGTGCTCGTGGAACGGATTCTTGCCCGGCGTCAGCAGCTCGACCACCTCGGCGCGCAGCGGCGGTACCCAGTTCGGGTCATCCGCGTTGAGCGCATAGGCGCAGTCGACGAAGGTATCGAAGTCGCGCTTGCCGGCGACGTTCTCGACCGAAACAGCCTCCATACGCCCCCGTGCGCGGATCAGGCCGAAGCCTGCTCGCTTTCCTTGCCGAGCGCGCGCCGGCGCGGATGGCCGCTGGCGATGCCGCCGGAGAGGTCCTTCACCCACGGATAGGTCTTGGCCACTTCCTCGTCATAACCGAGGTTGAACACCGTCGGCGAACGGCGCGGGCGGTCCTTCTTCTCGTAATAAGTGCCGAGCATCCGGTCCCAAAAATAATTGGTGATCCCGAAGTTGCCGTTCTCGTCGAAGAAGTGGTGCTCCATGTGGCGCTGCTTCATATGCTGGACCCAGCTCCATCGGGGCTTGAAAGCCAGATGCTGGATGCAGTGCATGAACTCGTAGTAGCAGGTCGTCAGCAGGCCGGTGCCGAATGCCGCCGCGGCGCCGCCGAGGCCGCCGATCGCCCAGCCGATCGGTATCGTCGCCGCCGCGATGGTCGGAACCGTCGTGTAGAGCGCGCCGAACAGCACCGAAAGGTCGTTCGGGTCCTGATGATGATCGTAGTGGATGCGCTTCCAGGTCGGCGAGAGCAGCCGCGACTTCCACATCCAGCGCGAATGCAGCACGTACTGATGCAGCAGGTGCCAGACGAGCGGGTAAATCAACACGCCCGCCGCGATCGAGGCCAGCGTCTGCCAGGCACCGGCGGGCTGCGCCGCGAACGCGATCATGCACATCGCCGTCAGCCCGAGATAAGTCAGGATCGTATAATGCTGGAAATAGGCGACCACCAGCTCGCGGAAAGTCATCCGGTCGAGATAGTGGGACCGCTTCCAGAACGGCAGCTTTGACTGATCCGCCGAATCGGCGATCTGATGCGACACTCTGTTCATTCCTGTCTTCCCGGGCTGCTCCCTAGCAGAACCGCGGCGCCGGGGCCATAAGCGCCCGCCTGCCGCGCACAAGCTCTGGGAGCGCCAACATCGGGGCGAATTGACCCTTATCAACCCCGTATGAACCGTGCCTGAGATTTGCTTGCAACGATGCTCCCCGGTGCGGCGCGCCGGGAGCATTGTCGGCCGAAGCGAGCCGATCAGTCGCGGACGGTGACCGAAGGGTCATCGTCGATATCGGCACGAACCGACGTGTCGCCATCTTCGACATCGACCCGGACCCCGTCACGGCTGACGGTCACGCTGTCCTGATCGTCATCCACGTCGACGCTCCGGACGATGGTCCGGGTTTCGGTCGCGACGGGTGCCGGCATCGTGGTCTCGGACTCCACCACCGCGGTATCGTCGTCGGTATCGCCGCAGGCAGCGAGCGCGAGCGCAGCGGCGCCGGCGAACAGGAATGGGGACTTGTTCATCGCGTGTCTCCGATTGGGGAATGCCCTGAAACCCGCGTCAATGCCCGGCCGTTCCCGAAGGCGGCCGAAAAAAGGCAGGGCGCGCAAGCCGAACGGCCTGCACGCCCTGACCCGATTGCATTCGAAGCGCCGGCCCCGACCGAAGCCCGGGCGGCGCGGAATGGCTTACTCCGTGACTTCGGCGGCCGCGTCGGTGGCTTCCTCGGCGGCGTCGGTCGCCGCTTCGGCGGCAGCCATCGCGTCGTCGGCAGCGGCGGTTTCATCGACGATCGGCGCGATTTCTTCGACCGCGGCGGTCTCTTCCGCGACCGGCTCGGCGGCGTCGTCGGCGCAAGCCGACAGGGCGAGCAGAGCGGTGGCCGAAGCGGCAGCCAGAGCAATCTTCTTCATATCAGTTTCTCCTAGCGTGGGCCGGGCCCAACAGGACTCGCAGCGGCGCGAGCGGCTCGTCAAATAGTGGCAAAAATAAGGCCGCGCAAGCGGGAGTGTGATCCGCAAGCCGGATCCTACTCCTCGGTGCGGATCAGTACCGTCTCTCCGACCAGGAAGAAGAGCACGAACGGCGCCCAGGCGGCGAGCAGTGGCGGATAACCGCCGAAACTGCCCATCGCCAGCGCTGCGTTGTCGACCACGAAGAACGCGAACCCGAGCGCCATGCCGATCACCGCGCGGGCGAGCAGGTGGCCCGAGCGGGCGAGGCCGAATCCGGCAACGGCGCCGAGCAGCGGCATCAGCAGGGCCGAGAGCGGCCCGGAGATCTTGTGCCACCACTTGCCCTCGAGTTCGGCGGTGCGCCGGCCTGCCGATTGGAGCGCCGCGATCGACTTCGCGAGCTGTCCGATCGGTTCGGCGTCGGGGTCTATCTTCCTCAACGTCAGCTGCTCAAGCGTGATGCCCGAGCCGACGACCTCGGGCTCGGGCAGGTCCGCTGCCTCGGCCGAGCCGACCTCGAACTGACGGGCCTGCTCGAGCCGCCAGCCCGGGTTCGCCCATCGCGCCACCGGCGCGCGGAGCTGGCGCACGATCATTCCCGCGTCGTCGCGCTCGTAATAGGTCACCCCGCGCATCATCGTTGCCTCGTCCCTGCCGGCGACCGAGGAGGCCAACATGACGTCGTTGCCGTCATTGAGGTAGATGTTGGCACGCAAGGTAGGGTCGTCGGGAACCTGACCGTAGTCGGCCGCTTCCCAGGCTTTCAGCGAGCCGGTCGCACGGGTCACGACCCGCTCGTTGAACGCGAACGAGAAGGCGGCCACGACCAGCGCCGCGAGAACGAGCGGGGCGAGTATCTGGTGCGCCGAGAGGCCGGCCGCCTTCATCGCCACCACTTCGCTGTTCTGGTTGAAGGTCGCCAGGGTGATGATCGTTGCGAGCAGCACGGAGTAGGGCAAGAACCGCGCCACCAGCTGCGGCACGCGCAGCGAGACGTAGCGCATGAGCTCGGCCTCGCCGTTGCCGGTGTGTGCGAGGATGTCCCCGGTATTGCTGAGCAAGTCGAGCATCATCAGCACCAGCACCAGCATCGCCAGCACCGCAAGGATGCGGATCATGAAGGTCTTGCCGAGGTACCAGGTCAGGGTCCGCGAAGGGAAGAAATCAAGCAGCACTGGCCGCCTCCTCCGCCGGTGCGCCGATCGCAACGCGCGGGCGGTTGCGGCGCTTGAGCAGCCTGCGGACCCGCGCCATCAGCTTGGCGTAGGCGCTCTCGAGGGCGCCGATCGCCTGGCCGCCGGGGACGAACGACACGCGATAGTACATCCAGAATATCAGAGCGGCGAAAACGGCGAACGGGGCCCACAGGGCCAGCACCGGGTCGATCCGGCCGAGCGCGGCGACTTCCTGCCCGTACTGGTTGATCTTGTGATAGGCGACCACCATCACGATCGACACGAACACTCCGAGTGCCGAGGTGGAGCGCTTGGGCGGGATCGCCAGCGCTACCGCCAGCAGCGGCAGCATCAGCATCATGATCACTTCGACCATGCGATAGCTGAACGCCGCCTGCCCTTCGACACGAACCGATCTCGCAACGTCGTCCTCCCGCCAGCCGAGCTCGAACAACTCGGGCAACAGATACTCGCGCGCCTCTCCGCCGCGTGTGCGGAATTGCTCGATGCGCGGCAGGTCGATGGGGAGATCGTGCTGGGTGAAGCTCAGCACGCGCGGGGTCTGGCCGGGCATGTCCTGCACGATCGTGCCGTCGGAGAGGCGGAGGATGATGGTGTTTCGATCCTCCTCGTTGGCCAGAAAGCGTCCCTCGCGGGCGGAAATCGACAGCACCTGGCCCTTGTCGTTGGCAATGCGCGCGAAGATGCCCATCAATTGCCGACCCTCGTCGCGGCTTTCCTCGATCCTGAGTGCGACGCGGTCCTCGATGGTCGTGAATTCGCCGACCTTTATCGCCGCGCCGAGCGCGCCCGAGCGAAGCTCGAAATCGAGCTGTTCGTAGCCGTAGCGCGCGAGCGGCTGCCAGTAGCCGACGATCACGAAGTTGAGCGCCATCAGCAGCAGAGTCATAATATAGGGCACCCGCAGCAGCCGGGTGTAACTCCACCCCACCGCGCGCAAGACGTCGAGTTCGCTGGTCGTGGCGAGCTTGCGGAACGCGAACAGTATCCCGAGCATGAGGCCGAGCGGAATGGCGAGGCCCGCGTATTCCGGGATCAGGTTGACCAGCATGCGGAACACGATCGTCACCGGACCGCCTTCGGTGGAGACGAATTCCATCAGCCGCAGCATCTTCTCGAGCATCAGTAGCGACGCGGCGAGCAGGAACACGCCGAACATCGGCACTATCGTGAGCCGGAACACGTAACGGTCGATGGCGGTGAAGATATTCAAGTTGCAGCAACGGCCCGAAGCGGAGGGAGTTTCGCGCCGGCGCTATAGCGATGGCGTCAAGCCTTCTCCAGCGTACATTGCAGCGGGTGCTGGTTCTCGCGGGCGAAGTCCATGACCTGGGTCACCTTGGTCTCGGCGACCTCGTAGGGAAAGATGCCGCACACACCGACCCCGCGCTGATGGACATGAAGCATGACGCGCGTCGCCTGTTCGAGATCCATGCGAAAGAACCGCTTGAGGACCAGGACGACGAATTCCATCGGGGTGTAGTCGTCGTTGAGCATCAGGACCTTGTACTGGCTCGGCTTCTTCGAGCGCGCACGGGTCTTCGTGGCGACGCCGGTCTGGCCGTCCCCGTCGTTCACGCCGATGCCGTCGCCGTCCTCGCCGGCAGCGCGAAAGGGCCGCGGGCGTGCTTCGCATGCCTCACGGCTCAAGGTGTCGGGAATCCGGTGCATGGCGGTGAAAATATCGTATCGGACTGCGATACCGCAAGATGCACGGGCAAGTTCGAGGGTTAATGCGACCAAAACCTCGCATGAAAGCAATCCGGCCGACTGGCTTGCGCCAGCCGGCCGGACCGGTCCGCCGAGGGGAGAGGAGCCCGGCGGATGGGAGAGCTTGCGTCGCTCAGGCGACCTTGGCGAGCTTCTCGGTGGCGACCTCGACGCGGCCGGTCAGCGGCGCGAAGGTGTCGTTGGCGAGCTTCATCATCGCTTCGGTGTTCTTCGAGCTGGTCGCGACGAAGGCGTCGAAATTGCGGCGCAGAATCTTGCCCTGGAGTTGAAACAGCTCGGTCGGGCTCTTGACTGCGGCCAGCTCCTTCACATCGCCGGTCAGCGTCTCGTAGGCCGACTTGGCCCCTTCGGCATAGGTCTTGCCGAGCGACTGGGCGCCGGCGGCGAAGATCTTGGAGCTTTCGACGATGGCTTCGACGTTGCCCTTGGTGAACTCGGTCATCTCGGTCATCGCCTCAGCGCTCTTGTCGTAGGCGGCCTTGGTCTTGGCCTGGATGTCGCCGAGGGCGTCGGCCATCGGCTTGGTGAAATCGGTGGTCTTGGCGGTAGCCATGATTTTTTCCTTCAATTCGCTAACTGTGAGTTTCGGTTCGTCTGTCTTCACGGGCGCCGGAGCGGCCGCTGCCTTGGCGACGCGCGCAGCGCGCTTGGCCGCCTTGGCCGATGCTGTCTTCGCGGCCGGCTTGGGGGTTGCCGGCTTCTTGGTCTTCCTGGACGCGGCTGCCGGCTTCTCCGGCGCGGCAGCCTTGCTTGCAACTATGCGCTTCGCGGGCGCCGGAGCGGCGGCCATTGCAGGCGGTGCCGCTTCGGCCGAGGTGACCTTGACGGGCTTCGCTTCGGAAGCCGCCGCGGCGTAAGCCAGCTCGGCGCTCTTGGCGGTTTCGTCTGTCGATTCGGCCATTTGTAACTGCTCCAGCGTCCGGGGGTGCGCTATGTTGCAGTGCACAAATAGGGTTGGTGCAGCGCACTGTCAACAGGATTTGTGCGTTGCACAATAATGAACGATCGCGGCGGATCGCCGGCGTCATGCGGAGCGGGCGGCCGCCGCCCGGAACGGGCACCCCGGCCCTTGCGATCTATTCGAGCGTGGCGATGACCCGGTCGAGCAGAGCCAACAACGCATCGGTATCGCGCCGACCGAGTGCGTCGCGGATCGGCTCTTCCTCGCGGTCGACCAGCGCGAACAGCACCCGCATGGCGCTCTCGCCATCGGGCGTGACCGAAACATGATAGCGGCGCCGGTCGGTCGCCGCGCGAGCACGTTCGACGAGCCCGCTCTTCTCGAGCTGGTCGACGATGCCCACCAGCGCCGACTTGTTGAGCCCGGCGCGCCCGGCGAGCGCGGTCTGCGAGGTGCCCGGATTGGCGGAGATCAGCGCCAGCACGGTCAGCGAGCCGGTCGGCAGGCCATGGCGCGCCGAGACCGCGATCGAGCGCGCCGAAAGCGCGTTGCGCAGCAGCCGTGCGCGCGGACCGACCGATCCTGCGAGAATGCCCCAGTCGAGCGCCTTTGCCATATCCGGTCGCTCGCATCCGACGAGCGTCTTGGCAACAGCCAAAGGGGCCGATCCGTCGACCCACACTGCCGAGCCGCGACCGATTCCAGGCTCCTGAACCCCGCTCGTCCGCGACGGCACCTACCGACTGGGACAGCGCGCAAGCGGGCGCGACCCTTTGCGACAAATCCGCCGTTGCTCCGGGGGATCGATTGGCGGATAATTGCGTTCCCCCAGATGAGGGAGATTGAATCATGCCCGCCCGGTTCCGCAACTTGGCACTTTCGTTAGCTGCCGCCGCCGTGTTCGTCTCCGCCCCTCCAGCGCAAGCCAACACTGGCGCGGAGCCGCTTGCCCGCTTCGAGGATCCGATCTGCCCCGGCGTGGTCGGCCTCAAGCTTGAGTCTGCGCAGGAAATGGTCGGCCGGATTCGAGCGCGCGCAGAAGAGTTCGGCCGCCGCCTTGCCCCGGACGGCGATTGCAAGGCCAACCTCGTGGTCGCGCTCGTCGACGACGGGCTGGCCTTCGCGCGCCGGATGCAGCGCGATAACGGCTGGCTGTTCGCCGAGCTGAGTCAGAAGGACCGGGCGGCCGCGCTGGGCGATGCCGGCCCCGCACGGGCGATCCTGCGCGTTCGCGCCCGCTCGCGCGACGGCATGCCGATTCCTCGCCGCGAAAACATGGTCGACCTGCCGCAGACAGAACTGTGGATGGCGCACTCGAAGATATACACCGCAACGCGCAACGACATTCTCTACGCGCTCGTTCTCATCGATCGCGATGCCGTTGCCGGGATGACGATCGGACAGCTCGCCGACTACGCCGCTTACCGCTCGCTGACGCGCACGCTGCCGCAGACGCCCGACGCGCGTGCCGACTCCATCCTCGCGCTGTTCGAAGGCGGCGGGGAGCGTCCGCAGGGCCTGACCGATTTCGACAAGGCCTATCTCGCCGGCCTCTACGACGGGCTTCCAAACCTGCCGGCGTCGGCGCGTCTCGCAAGGATCGAGGCAGCAACCGGACGCGACACCTTCATCGAATAGAGCTGCCCCGCCGTCCAGCCTCCGGAGCCGATCCCCGCATGAACGCCATTCGCACAAGTCTTTGTGCCGCCGCCCTTGGCGCGCTGCTTTTCGCCTCACCCGGCCGCGGGCAGGAAGACGTGAACTCGCCCGAGGACAGGGAAGACAGCATCGTCGTCACCGGCGAGCGTGAGCGCACGCCGCCGTCGAGGCGCGAAGTCAATCGGCAGGCTCGCGACATCTCCGATATCTCGAGCGACATTTACGACAAGCCTCTGGCGAGGATAGAGGACCGGCTGTGCCCGGGAGTCATCGGCCTAAGGCAGGAGGCCGCCGAGCTGATGATCGACCGTATACGGTGGAACGCCGAGCGGCTCGACATGTGGATGGCGGACGAAACCGCTTGCTCCCCCAACCTGATCATCGCTTTTGTCGAGGACGGCAAGGCGCAGATCGCCGAGCTGCAGGACCGCCAGCCGTGGCTGTTCCAGTCGCTCACCATCCCAGAACGCAAGGCGCTGCTCGACCAGGAAGGGCCGGTGCGAGTGTGGACTACCGCGCTGATGCGGACCCGCGACGGCATGCCGATTCAGCGGCGCGAGAGCCTCGACGCGCCGCCCACCGTGCAGATGTGGATGGCGCATTCCAAGCTCTACCTGACGATCCGTGAGGACATCACGCAGGTCGTCGTCTTGTTCGACCGCGAGGCGGTGCGCGGCAAGACCGTGATCCAGCTCGCCGACTACGCCACCATGCGCAGCTTCGCCAAGACCAAACCCGTCGATGAAGCCGGAGCCGCGCTCGACACCATCCTGACGCTGTTCGACCCCGAGGCGCTGCCGCCGAGCGGCCTGACCGATTTCGACCAGGCCTACCTGCGCAGCGTATACGACTGGATTCCCAACCTGCCGGCTGCCTCCAAGCTGCTAGGCGTCAACCGGCAACTCGACCGGCTGACCGAAGAGCAAGCGGAAAGCGCCGAGTAGCGCTTGCTCGGACTCAGGGCGCCGGCGTGATCTTCAGCAGGGCTCCGGCGGTCTCGTCGGTCAGCAGGTAGACCGCCCCGTCGGGCCCGACCCGCACGTCGCGCAGCCGCTGGCCGAGATTGCCGAGCATCGCCTCCTGCGCCACCACGTGCCCGCCGCCCGCGAGCTCGAGCCGCACCAGCGTGCGGTTCATCATCGCCACCAGCAGGTTGCCCTCCCATCCCGGGAACAGCGCCCCGCGATAGACCGCGACGTTGCCGGGGTTGTGCGACGGCGGCCCGAACGCCCACACCGGGTCGGTCATCCCCTCGACCTCGCGCACCCCCTTGGCGGGCGGCTGGGCGTTGTAATGATAACCCTGCGTCACGTCCGGCCAGCCGTAGTTGCCGCCGCGCTCGATGCGGTTGACCTCGTCGCCGCCGCGCGGGCCGAACTCGGTTTCCCACATCGTGCCGGTCGCCGGGTCGATCGTCAGCCCGGTCGGGTTGCGGTGCCCGGTCGACCAGATCTCGGGAGCCGCGCCCTGCACCGAGGTGAACGGATTGTCGCGCGGCACGCTGCCGTCGCGGTTGATGCGGATCACCTTGCCGATGTGGTTCGACGGGTCCTGCACCAGCTCGCCGTAGTTGCGGTCGCCGCTGGTCACGAACAGGTAGCCGTCCCCGTCGATCGCCATGCGCCCGCCATAGCTGCCGAAGGCCGGGCCCTGGCCGCAGCACCGCGCCGGGATCGGCGGGGCGCCGTACCACGGCTCGGCGACGAAGATATCCTCGACTTCGGTCAGCGCGTAGCCGCCGTCCCACTTCGCGCGCATCACCGCGTTCGCCGAATTGGCCTGCGGGGTCGGATTGTCCCCGGCGTCCGGATGCGACTTGCTGTAGCTGAGATAGATCGTGCGGTTGGCGGCGAAATCGGGGTCGAGCACGATGTCGGTCAGCCCGGCGATGCCGGCGGTAATCATCGTCGGAAGGCCTTCGATCGGCTTCGGGTCGAGCACTCCGTCGCGGACGATGCGCAGCCGCCCGACGCGCTCGGTCACCAGCACGGAGCCGTCGGGCAGGAAGGCCATGCCCCAGGGGTGGTCGAGCCCCTTGGTCACCACTTCGACGTGCAGCTTGGCGTCGGCGGTCTGCACTTCCCACGGCCCGTCGCCGAGGGGTGGCACCGGGGGCGGCCCCTGGCGCGGCGGCGCGGGCTGCGCCTGGGCATTCGCCGGAGCGTTCGCCGGCGCGTTCTGGGCCGAAGCCGCGCTCGCCAGGGTTGCGAGCGCCACGCCCGCGGCCAATGCCGTCCAGATCTTCATGCTTGTCCCACTCCCTCGCCGGGCTCGGCCCGCGGTCGTTGATTTTGTCCGCATTAGTGCGGGGCGGCGGGCAAGACAATGCGGCGCTGTCGCTTTCGCTTGCTCCCGGTCCCGCGCAGGCTACCATGAGCGGCACGATCCGCTGGGGGAGAGAATGCCATGTACGCGGTGATCGGCGCGCTCGTGTTCGCGATGCTCGTCTTCCTGATGATGGGCGTGCGCGTCGTTCGCCAAGGGTACGTCTACACGATCGAGCGGCTCGGCAAGTTCACGCTTCCGGCGGAGCCGGGCCTCCACCTGATCATCCCTTTCATCGACCGCGTCGGCCAGAAGGTCAACATGATGGAGCAGGTGCTCGACATCCCCGGGCAGGAGATCATCACCCGCGACAACGCGATGGTCGGGGTCGACGCGGTGGTGTTCTTCCAGGTGCTCGACGCCGGCAAGGCCGCCTACGAGGTGCACAACCTCTATGCCGCGATCATGGCCATCACCACCACCAACCTGCGCACAGTGATGGGCTCGATGGACCTCGACGAGACGCTGTCGAAGCGCGACGAGATCAACGCCCGCCTGCTCGGGGTGGTCGACCACGCGACCAGCCCGTGGGGCGTCAAGATCACCCGCGTCGAGATCAAGGACATCCGCCCGCCGATCGACATCTCCGAGGCGATGGCGCGGCAGATGAAGGCCGAGCGCCTCAAGCGCGCCGAGATCCTCGAGGCCGAAGGCGAGCGCGCCAGCCGCATCCTGCGCGCCGAGGGCGAGAAGCAGTCGGCGATCCTCTCGGCCGAAGGCAAGAAGGAAGCCGCGTTCCGCGACGCCGAGGCGCGCGAGCGTGCGGCGCACGCCGAGGCCGAGGCGACCCGCGCGGTCAGCGACGCGATCGCGCAGAGCGGCAACCAGGCGATCAACTACTTCATCGCCCAGGAATACACCAAGGCGGTGGCGAAGTTCGCCGATTCGCCCAACGCCAAGACGATTCTGTTCCCGGTCGAGGCGACCCAGCTGATCGGCACGCTCGGCGGCATCGGCGAGCTCGTCCGCGAGGTCATCAAACCGGGTGAAGGCGCGGTCACCACGCGCGCCGGAGCACCCCCCGAGCTCGGTCAGGAGTCGCGCGCCCGCGTGCCGCGCACGTTGCCGCGGTCGAGCCAGCCCTGATGGACTGGCTGACCGAGTGGTTCGCGGGCCTCGACGCGCACTGGGTCTGGCTGACGCTCGGCCTGGTGCTCGCCGGGCTCGAGATGCTGCTGCCCGGGGTCTACCTGATCTGGCTCGCCGCCGCGGCGATCGTCACCGGCGTGCTCACGATGGCGCTCGACCTGTCGCTGCCGATGCAGGTGATCGATTTCGTGTTCCTGTCGCTGATCATCGCCTTTTCGGCCAAGCGGTTCCTGCGCGAGAAGCCGATCATCAGCTCCGACCCGCTGATGAACCGCCGCGGCGCGCGGCTGGTCGGCGAGACCGCCACCGTGGTCCAGGCGATCGCGCACGGCAGCGGCCGCGTGCGGCTCGGCGACAGCGAATGGATCGCCCGCGGGCCCGACATCGCCGCCGGCGAGCACGTGCGGGTGAGCGGCAGCGAAGGCGCGATCCTGCTGGTCGAGCCGCTCCGGCTGCTGCCGCCCGAGGAGGCGCCGGCCCCGGCCGAGGAGTAGGCCGTGCCGCCTCCGTCAGCCGCTGCGCGGCTGCCACCTCCCCCGTGAACGGGGAAGGATGGGGGCGCCCAGGGGCACACAAGGCACACCCTGTGCCCCGGCAAGGGCCCACCCCTTGGCCCGATATTCACTAGCGTTGCCAGCCGTTTACGGTGCCGGGCCCAGGCCGGGGCCCAGGGGCACAGTTGTCCGGGAAATGGGCTGCGACGGGTGGGATGAGGCCGTGAGGGCGCAGGGCCGAGGGGGCAATCATGTGGGGCGGGACCGTTGCGAGCCCGGCGGCGGAGAGTCGGCGCAGCGCGCGCGCAACCCGTTTTCCTCTGCGCAGTGCGAGCAGCGAGGCGGATGGACAAGCGGACTGTTTCATAGAGCGGTGTAGAACATATCAGGAACATCAGAAGTAGGAAAGCGATATCGGTGTCCCGCACCGCCCGGCGACCGCGGGCGGCGACTTCGACGCGATCGCCGGCCAGCTCAGGGAGCAGGGCGTGACCTTCGAGGACTATCCCGACCTCGGCATGGACATCGCCGGCGGCATCCACCGCGCGGGCGCGTTCAGGGGCGTGTGGTTCAAGGACCCCGACGGCAACGTGCTGCACGTCACGAATATGTAGCCCTCTCCCCTTCAGGGGA
>Ga0307505_10000318_pt1 | contig 56084 bp, 56 predicted proteins | sample 23_S_MG_FD_202183 | JGI IMG/M metagenome (GOLD analysis project Ga0307505, IMG submission 202183) | Soil microbial communities from Populus trichocarpa stands in riparian zone in the Pacific Northwest, United States - 23_S | ecosystem: Environmental > Terrestrial > Soil > Riparian zone > Trees...
ACGTACGAGTGCTCCCGACCTCGCGACGTCCGGTTCACCGCCTGTGCCCCTCCACCACCCTGCGGGTGGTCCCCCCCCCCGCGCCGGGGAGGAATTCGCCATGACCCTCCCCAAACTCCACGTCGCGGTCCTGATGGGCGGCTGGGCCAACGAGCGTTCGGTATCGCTGATGAGCGGCGAGGGCGTGGCCGAGGCGCTCGAATCGCGCGGGCACCGGGTGACGCGGATCGACATGGATCGCAACGTCGCGGCGCGGCTGGCCGAAGCGGCGCCCGACGTCGTGTTCAACGCGCTCCACGGCGTGCCGGGCGAGGACGGCACGGTGCAGGGCATGATGGACCTGATGGGCCTGCCCTATACCCATTCGGGCCTGCAGACTTCGGTCATCGCCATCGACAAGGAGCTGACCAAGCACGCGCTGGTGCCGCACGGCATCCCGATGCCCGGCGGGCGGATCGTGCGGTCGGCCGAGCTCCACGAAGCCGACCCGCTGGCGCGGCCCTATGTGCTCAAGCCCGTGAACGAGGGCTCCTCGGTCGGCGTGGCGATCGTCACCGCCGACGGCAACTACGGCAACCCGATCAGCCGCGATTCCGCCGGCCCCTGGCAGCAGTTCGAGAGCCTGCTCGCCGAACCCTACATCCGCGGCCGCGAGCTGACCGCTGCGGTGCTGGGCGACCGCGCCCTGCTGGTCACCGAGCTGGTGCCCAAGTCGGGCTTCTACGATTTCGACGCCAAGTACACCGACGGCATGACCGAGCACGTCTGTCCGGCGCGGATCCCGCCCGAGATCGAGAAGCTGTGCCTCGAATACGCGCTCAAGGCGCACCGGCTGCTCGGCTGCCGCGGCACCAGCCGCTCGGACTTCCGCTGGGACGACGAGCAGGGCGAGGACGGCCTGTTCCTGCTCGAGACCAACACCCAGCCCGGCATGACCCCGCTCAGCCTGGTGCCCGAGCAGGCCAGGCACTGCGGCATCGACTACGCCGAGCTGGTCGAGATCATCGTCGAGGACGCGCTGGTCGACTACGGCAAGCTCGACCCTTCGACAGTCTCAGGAGGCGGCTGATGGCGCAGACGATCCGCCGCAACGCCAAGCCCGTGCGCCGCCAGGCTCGCGCGCAGGCCTCGAAGGCCAAGGTCCGCCAGGCCAGAAAGAAGACCGGTTCGCTGGCGGGCGCGCTGATGCGCGTGCTGCCGTTCACCGAGGAACAGCTTCAGAAGACCTTCCTGGTCTTGATCCTCGCCGGCGCGGCGGCGCTCGCCTGGTTGGTCGCCGGCCTCGCCGGGCTGACCGCGCTCGCGGGCCAGCAGCTCGCGCTCGCCGCCGCCGACGCCGGCTACGAGGTCAGCCGCGTGGAGGTGCGCGGGGTCGAGCGCATGAACGAGCTCAAGGTCTACGAGCGGGTGCTGGGCGAGAAGGACCGGGCGATGCCGCTGGTCGATCTCCACGCCGTGCGCGGTTCGCTGATGGAGCTGCCGTGGGTGGCGGACGCGCGGGTCTCGCGCCAGCTGCCCGACACCATCGTCGTCGACATCGTCGAGCGCGAGCCCCACGCCGTGCTGAAAAGGCCCGACCGGCTGGTGCTGATCGACCCGAGCGGCCACGAGCTCGATCCCGTGTCCCCGGCCGAAGCCAAGGGCATGCTGCAGATCTCCGGCCCCGGCGCGCAGGCGCAGGTCGTGGCGCTCAGCGAGCTGCTCGACGCCGCGCCGGCCCTGCGGCCGCAGATCGCCGAGGCCGAATGGGTCGGCAACCGGCGCTGGAACCTGACCTTCCGCACCGGCCAGGTGCTGGCGCTGCCGCAGGGCGAGCGGTCCGCCGCGGCGCTGATGGAGTTCGCCCGCATGGACGGGGTCAACCGCCTGCTCGGCGGCAAGGCGGTGGCATTCGACATGCGCGTCGAAGGCCGCTTCTACGTGCGCTGCCCCGAATGCCGCGCCGGCGAGCTGGCCGCGCAGGGCGGAAAGGAGAGCTGATGGCCACGCAGCCCCGCATCGCCCGGGTATTCGGTGCGGTAAACATCGGATCGTTCAGGATCTCGGCGATGATCGCCGGCCTGACCGAGAGCGGCGAGATGATCGTGCTCGGCAGCGGTCACCGCGCCGCGCAGGGCATCCGCCGCGGCTACGTCACCGACATGGCGGCGGCCACCTACGCGGTGCGCGACGCCATCGAGCGGGCCGAGAAGCTCGCCGGCACGAGCGTCGCCAGCGTGTGGATCGGCTGCTCGGGCGCGGGGCTGGCCAGCCGCATCGCCCCGGTCGAGATCGAGATTGGCGGGCGCCGCATCGAGGAGGAGGACATCGAGCACCTGCTGGTCTCGGCGCAGGCCAGCCTCGAGCCCGACGGGCGCATGGTGCTGCACGCCCAGCCGGCTTGCTATTTCCTCGACGGGGCTGAAGGCATCGCCAATCCGCGCGGCCTCCATGCCGAGCGGCTCGGGGTCGATATCCACGTCATGCTCGCCGACGGCGCGCCGATGCGCAACCTGACCGAAGCGGTGCAGAACGCGCACCTCGAGGTCGAAGGCGTGGTCGCGTCGCCGCTAGCCACCGGTTACGCCTGCCTTACCGCCGAGGAGCGCGACCTCGGCGTCGCGCTGGTCGAGCTCGGCGCGCAGGTCACCAACGTCTCGGTCTACATGGGCGGGATGCTGGTCGGCCTGGTGTCGATCCCGCGCGGATCGGCCGACATCACCGACGCGGTCGCGGGCGCCTTCGGCATCCGCCGCTTCCAGGCCGAGCGGCTCAAATGCGTCTACGGGTCGGCCATCGCCAGCCCGGCGGACCACCGCGAGATGATCCCGGTCAACGGCCCCGGCGAGGACCGCGGCGGGCCGGTCGCGCGCGGGGCCGACGAGAGCAACCGGATCCCGCGATCGGAGCTGATCGGCGTGATCACCGGCGAGCTCGACCGGCTGGTCAGCGACGTCGCCCGCGCGCTCGAGGCGATGGGCTATTCGGGCCGCCAGGGGCGCCAGGTGGTGATGACCGGCGGCGGAGCGGAGCTGGCGGGGCTCGCGGACTATGCCCAGGCCGCGCTCGGCAAGCCGGTACGCATCGGCCGCCCGCCGCAGCTCACCGGCCTGCCGGAGGCGCATGGCGTGCCCGGTTTCGCGACGCTCGCGGGCCTCGTGCTCTACGCGGCGGAAGACCCGATCGACATCCGTTCGGTCGGATCGCGCTTCCAGACGACTCACCGCTCGCCGGGATTGGCCCGGATCGTGCGGATCTGGACGGCAATGAAGGAATATTTCTAGGCACTTGCCGCCTGAATGCGGGGCTGTGGATAGTTCCATTTACCTTTTGCGCGCACGAATCCCTTTGTGGCACAAGCAAGTCACGGGATTGTATCAACCGCTCCCCGAGGAGAGCATGGAATGAGCATCAACATCGGCCCGCCTTCGGTGGAAGAGCTGCGCCCGCGGATCACCGTGATCGGCGTCGGCGGCGCGGGGGGCAACGCGATCGCCAACATGATCGAGGCCGATATCGAGGGCGTCGACTTCATCGTCGCCAACACCGACGCGCAGGCGCTCAACAACTCGGTGGCCGAGCACCGCATCCAGCTCGGACCCGACATCACCCGCGGCCTCGGCGCGGGATCGCGGCCGGAAGTCGGGCGCGCCGCGGCCGAAGAGACGATGGAAGAAGTCGAGCGGGCGCTCGAAGGCTGCAACATGGTGTTCATCGCCGCCGGCATGGGCGGCGGCACCGGCACCGGCGCGGCGCCGGTCATCGCCGAGGTGGCCCGCAACAAGGGCATCCTCACCGTCGGCGTCGTCACCAAGCCGTTCCTTTTCGAAGGCACGCGCCGCATGCGGGCCGCCGAATCCGGGATCGAGGAGCTGCAGAAGAGCGTCGATACGCTGCTGGTCATACCGAACCAGAACCTGTTCCTGGTCGCCAAGGCGGAAACCACCTTCAAGGAAGCGTTCCAGCTCGCCGACGAGGTGCTCCAGCAGGGCGTGCGCTCGATTACCGACCTGATGGTCATGCCGGGCCTGATCAACCTCGACTTCGCCGACGTCCGCTCGGTCATGGGCGAGATGGGCAAGGCGATGATGGGCACCGGCGAGGGCGAAGGCCCCAACCGCGCGCTCGAGGCCGCCGAGCGCGCCATCGCCAACCCGCTGCTCGACGGCGTCAGCATGACCGGGGCCAAGGGCGTGATCATCTCGATCATCGGCGGCGAGGACATGAAGCTGCTCGAGGTCGACGAAGCGGCCAACCACATCCGCGAGCTGGTCGATCCCGAAGCGAACATCATCTGGGGTTCGGCCTTCAACCCCGCGCTCGAAGGCAAGATCCGCGTCTCGGTGGTCGCCACCGGCATCGAGCAGAGTGCCGAGCAGGCGCACAGCGCCGGCCAGCCGCTCAGCTTCGGAACGCGCGCGCCCAAGAAGCCGGTCCTGCCGCCCCCGACCGAGGAAGAGCTGGCGGAAGACGCCGGCACCGTGTCGCCGTCGGCGGCCACGGGCGAATTCGTCCAGCCGGCCCGGTTCGAGGACGAGTACGGCGAAGGCGAGCCGGAAGCCGAAGCCGAGCCGGCGGAGGACTACGGTACGCCGCGCATGCCCGAGCCCTACCGGCCCGGCGACGAGGGCGAGGAAGAGTATGACGAGGAAGGGCTGGCCGAACCCGCCGACGATAGCGAATATGGCGAACACGGCAGCGGCTACGCCTCCCTGTCCGGCACGCGCATCGAACGCGATCCCGAAGCTGCAGCGGCTGGCGAAGCCGGCGGCGAAGAGGGCGAAGCCGAGGAGGGCGAGGCGCTCGAGCTCACATACGAGGACGAGGAAAGCGCCGAAGCCGGCCCGGCCGAGGTTCCCGGATCGGGCGGCCAGGACGAGCTGCTCCTCGATGCCAGCCGCCTGGCGGAGGCCGACGAGCCGCTCCAGGCCGGCATGCCCGGCCGCCGCCGCCGCCTGCTCGGCGGCGGGGGCGACGAGGACGAGCCCGAAGCAGCCGAGGGCGCACCGCCGCCGCAGCGCCGCGCGCCCGCCGCTCCGCCGACCGGGGGCAGCACGCTGTTCGAACGCATGGCCAACCTCTCGCGCGCCAGCTCGCCGTCGAGCGAGGACGACGACGAGGAAGAGGAAGGCAGCGGCAGCAGCCTGCGCATTCCGCGGTTCCTCGGGCGCCAGAACAACCAGTAGCCGGAGCTCGTTATCGTGCGGTTCAGCCGCGCCCCGCTAGCGGCCGCGGACATGGCCCGCCTCGCAGATACCCCGCGCGGCCACCGGTCGCGCCTCCCGCTCGTGCTGGCCGGGGTCGCATTCGCGCTCCTGCCGGGGGCGACGCTCGCCCAGGCCTATGCCCAGCCGGTGGTGCAGTCGCTGCCCGATCCGGCCGTGCTGCGCCTGAACGACGCGCAGCGCCGCCTGGCGCAGGATCCGCGCTCGCTCTCGGCGCTCGTCGATGCCGGCCAGGCTTCGCTCGCGCTCGAGGACGTCGATGCCGCGGACGGGTTCTTCCGCCGCGCCGAGGCGGTCGCGCCCGGCGACGGCCGGGTCAAGGCGGGGCTCGCCTCGGTGCTGGTCCGGCGCCACCAGCCGGTCGAGGCCCTGCGCCTGTTCGCCGAGGCAGAGCAGGCCGGCGAGCCGATGCGCTTCCACGCCGCCGAGCGCGGCCTCGCCTACGACCTGATCGGCGACAACGCGCGCGCGCAGGAGGAATACCGCGTGTTCCTCACGCTAGGCGAAGATCCGCTGGTCAGCCGCCGGCTGGCGCTGAGCCAGGCGATCGCCGGCGACCAGCGCGCTTCGGAAGCGACACTGCTGCCGCTGCTGCAGCGAAGCGACCTCGCCGCCTACCGCGCCCGCGCTTTCGCGCTGGCGATCCTCGGCAAGCCGGACGAGGCGGTTTCGATCGCCGAAACCTTGCTGCCCGCCCGCGTCTCCGGCCGGCTGGCGCCCTACCTGCGCTACATGCCGCGGCTGACCCGCGCTCAGCAGGCGGCGGCGGCCAATCTCGGCGTGTTCCCGCAGGCGGCGCAGATCGGTCGCGACGACCCGGCGATCGCTTCCTTTGTTCCGCCCGCGACGGTGCGCGCGCCCGCGCGAAGCGCGGATTCCCGGCTCGTGCCGGCCGGCGAGCCGCTCGGCGATCCGGTGACGCGCGAAAGCGGCCTGCCGCGCCGCGAGGACAACGTTCGAACCGTCGCGCTCGCCGCGAGCGCGCCGCCTCCGGCCGCGGCTTCGGCGCCGGAGCCCGCGGTGCCTGCAGCCGCCGGGCCCGAGCCTTTCGAGCAACCGGCGACGGATGTCCTCGCGCTGGTGCCGGAGCCTGTGCCGCGGCAGGACGCGCCGCGCCCGCAGATCGCGCTCGAGCAGGCGTCTTCGGCGCCCGCGGTGGAAGAGATCGATCTCGCCGCGGCGTTCGCCGATTTCACCCTGCCGGCGGCGCCCACCGTGGCCAGCGGCGCGGTGGACATCACCGCGATCGCCCCGCGCCGCGAGACGCCGCGTGCCCAGCCCGCGGAGCCGCCGAAGCCGGTCCACCCGAGCCGCCACTGGGTCCAGGTCGCGACCGGGCGCGATACCGCCGCGCTGGCGTTCGACTGGCGGCGGATCAAGCGCGAAGCGGGCGGCTTGCTCGACCGGCCGACCCCGCATGTCGCCAAGTGGGGCCAGACCAACCGGCTCGTCGCCGGGCCGTTCCCCAGCGCCCGGGAAGCCGACGCGCTGGTCGCCAGGCTGAAGGAGAAGGAGGTCGATTCCTTCCGCTTCAGCAGCGCCCAGGGCGAAGAGGTCAAGCCGCTCGGCTAGAGAATTGCTCCACTTCTTTTGCACACCTTGCCAACAGGCTTGTCGAGTTTTGCCCAGCGGCGTGGTTAACCGCGATTGCCCAATTCGCCCGCGGCGTCGCATGTGCAGGCCGCACAGCGAGGGACGGGACGGTTAATGATGAACATCGGGCGCGAGCCGAGCGAGGAAGCCGACGACGCGGCACCGGTGGAGATGCTCGCGCAGCTGTTCGAGGCGCACGGCTGGCCGTGCGAGTTCGTCAACGAGGACGAGATCTGCGGCGAGATCCAGGGCAGCTGGGCGACCTACCAGGTGCGCGGCATCTGGCGGAGCGAGGACAACGTCCTGCAGCTGCTGTGCCTGCCCGAAATCCGCGTGCCCGACGCCAAGCGCAAGGCCGCCTACGAGCTGCTGGCGCTGGTCAACGAGCAGCTCTGGCTCGGCCACTTCGACATCTGGTCTAACGGCGGGGTGCTGCTCTACCGTCACGGGCTGATGCTCGGCGCCGACGGCATGCTGAGCCTGTCGATGGCGCAGCTTTCGGTCGAAAGCGCGGTTGCCGAATGCGACCGGTTCTACCCCGCGTTCCAGTTCGTGCTGTGGGGTGACAAGCGGCCCAAGGAAGCGCTCGAGGCCGCGCTGGTCGACGCCGCGGGCGAGGCTTAGGTCCCCTCCCGCTTGCGGGAGGGGTTAGGGGTGGGCAAGAGGGCGGCACAGACCCACCCCCGGCCCCTCCCGCAAGCGGGTGGGGAGAGGAGCGCTTCGTGGCCGAATTCAACTCCATTCTTCTCGTCGGTTGCGGAAACATGGCCGGCGCCATGCTTCAGGGCTGGCTCGCCGCCGGGCTCGGGCCGGAACGCTTCACCGTGGCCGACCCGGCTCCGCGCGACATGCCGCCGAGGGTGCGGACTCTCGCTTCGATTCCGTCCGAGGGGAGCTTCGATGTCGTCTTGCTCGGCGTGAAGCCGCAGCTGCTCGGCGACGTCGCGCCGCGGGTCGGAGCCCTCGCCGGTGCGGGCACGGTGCTCGTGTCGATCCTCGCGGGCGTGGAGCTGGCGGTCCTCGAAGGCCGGTTCCCGCACGCGGCGGGATGGGTCCGGGTCATGCCCAACCTCGCCGCCTCGCTCGGCAAGTCGCCGATGGCCCTGGCCGCGCGCGGGCTCGACGAGGCGGGGCGGGCAGCGGCGATGGAACTGCTCGCGCCGCTCGGCACGCCCGAGTGGGTCGACGAGGACGAATTCGATCTCGTCACCGCGCTCGCCGGATCGGGCCCGGCGTTCGTCTATCGCTTCATCGATGCGCTGGCGACCGCTTCGGCCGATCTCGGCCTGCCACAAGACAAGGCCCGGCGCCTGGCCCTGGCGATGGTCGACGGTGCCGCCGCGCTCGCCGCCGCCTCTCCGCACGACCCGGACGAGCTGGCGCGCCGCGTCGCCAGCCCGGGCGGCGTTACCCGGGCCGGCCTCGACGCGCTGGACGAAGGCGATGCGCTGCGCCGGCTGGTGGAAAGGACCTTGCGCGCGGCGCGCGACCGGAGCGCCGCGCTGGCCGCGGAGGCGCGCGGCGAAGGTTGACGATAAAAGTCCGGTTTTCCTTGAATCCGGGGCACTCTCACGCGATATTGCCGTTACCGGCTTGTCGTCGCTCGGCGCCGGAATGGAGTTTTATAATGGCGAATTGGAAGGATCCCCAGGATACTCGGACGGGCTTCGGCACGTCTTTCGGGTCTGCGGGCGCGGTGGGGACCGGTCGGACGGAAGTGTTCGACGCCGGCCTTCGCCGCCACATGCTCTCGATCTACAACTACATGACCAGCGGCGTGCTGCTGACGGGCATCGTCGCGCTGCTGTTCTCGCGCGGCGGGGCGGAATCGCCCGCCGCCCAGGTGTTCATGAACGGCGGCCTGCTGGGCTGGATCATCATCCTCTCGCCGCTGGCCATCGTCATGGCGATGAGCTTCGGCGCCAACCGCTTCTCGACGCCGACGCTCCAGGCGATGTTCTGGGGCTTCGCGACGCTGATGGGCCTGTCGCTGTCGATGATTTTCCTGGTCTACACCGGGACCTCGATCGCGGCGACGTTCTTCGCCACCGCGGGCGCCTTCGCCGGCCTCAGCCTGTTCGGTTACACCACGAAGAAGGACCTGTCGGGCTTCGGCAGCTTCCTGATCATGGGCGTGGTCGGCCTGATCATCGCGATGGTCATCAACATGTTCGTCGGCTCGGAACCTCTCGGCTATGCCATCAGCTTCCTCGGCGTACTGATTTTCGCGGGCCTGACCGCCTACGACACGCAGCGCCTGAAGCAGCAGTACTTCCACCTGCGCGGCACCGATTTCGCAGGCAAGGCGGTCGTGCTCGGCGCGCTGAGCCTCTACCTGGACTTCATCAACATGTTCCAGTTCCTGCTCGCCTTCATGGGCCAGAGGGAGTGACCGCGCGCGAATAGGCGCACGCCAGAATCGCTTTGCCGTGCCCGGGGTGCAGAAATGCGCCCCGGGCATTTTCTTTGTCCCGACGGGGGGATAGAGATGGCGCTTAATCCGCGCGCAAGCCGCGGGCGGGCAGGATGACGGCCCGCGTCGACGAGAGGGAAGCGTAAGCGATGAGTTCCAGCCGACCACAGTGGATCAGGATGCTTCCCGCGGCGGCCGCCGTCGGTCTGCTTGCCGCGTGCACCACGGCGCCTCCGCCGCCTCCGCCGCCGCCCCCTCCGCCCCCCCCGCCGGTGGTCGAGGCCGTCCCATACCGGCCGGTTCCTCCGGGCGGCGCGGACTACGCAATGGTGCTGCCGCCGCTCGGGCCCGATGGCCAGCGGATCACGGTCAACACCGGGCTCGATGCGGACAGCACGCTGTGGCACCTGCGTTCGGGGTGGAACGTCGCCGCGCTGAACTGCCTCGACGCGGGCCAGGAGCCGATCCTCGAGGGGTACAGCGCGTTCCTGACCAAGAACCGCCGCGCGCTAACCAGCGTCAACACCGCGATCGACGCGCGATTCCGCCGCGAGCACAATTCGCGCAACGCCGCGGTCGCCGCTCGCGAGCTCTATATGACGCAGGTCTACAACTACTTCGCGCTGCCTCCGGTGCGGGCCGAATTCTGCCAGGCCGCGCTGCAGATCGCGAACGAGTACCTCGCGGCCCCGCCCGACGACCCGAGGCCTTTCGCGGTGGCCAACCTCCCGCGCTACGAGACCGTGTTCCAGAACTTCTTCCGCGAGTACGAGCAATACCGCGTCGCTTCTGGGGCGTGGGACGCACGCTGGGGCGCGCGGTACGGCGCCTCGCAGCCCGGCTACGTCGCGGTCCACGCCCTCGCGCAGCCGACGGTGGCGAGCACGCTGGTGAACCTCAACGTGCCTGCCCAGACCGGCGAGGTGATCGATCCGGAGACCGGCGCACGGATTCCGCTCATCGCCACGCAGGAAGGAACGATCAGCACGCCGATCGTCCAGCCCGTGGCGGAAGGCGAAGGTCAGTAGGACGCCGCGCGCCAGGCGCCCATATTTGTCCTTCCAAGCGCGCGCCCGATTGGCTAAGGGGCGCGCTCTTCGCGGCGGGCAGAGCTCGCCGCTCGACACTGGAACGGGGCCGTAGCTCAGCTGGGAGAGCGCGTCGTTCGCAATGACGAGGTCAGGGGTTCGATCCCCCTCGGCTCCACCAGTGTACCGATAATTGCTCCATTTCGGCCTGCGAACGGCACCGTTCTGCGCTTCCGGTGCTCACGACCTACAAGGTCGCTCCGCGTCGGTTCTCGACCGAACCATTCTCGGCTCGAACTGAAGCAATTCTCGGCACACTGGATCTTTGAGGCTAAGCTCCGCTCATGCATTTCCTCGACCAGGCCAAGATCTACCTGAAATCGGGCGCGGGCGGGCCGGGCGCGGTCAGCTTCCGGCGCGAAAAGTACATCGAGTACGGCGGGCCCGACGGCGGCAACGGCGGCAAGGGCGGCGACGTCGTGATGGTCGCGGTACCGGGCCTCAATACGCTGATCGACTTCCGCTACACCCAGCACTTCAGGGCCAAGCGCGGCGGCCACGGAATGGGCAGGAACCGCACCGGCGCGAGCGCGCCCGACCTCGTCATCGAAGTCCCCGTCGGCACCCAGGTGTTCGACGAGGAACGCGAAGAGCTGCTGGCCGATTTCGTCGAGGTCGGCCGGCGCGTCGTGCTGCTCGAAGGCGGGATGGGCGGTCGCGGCAACGCCAGCTACGCCACCTCGACCAACCGCGCGCCACGACAGCACCAGCCCGGCATAGCGGCGCAGGAAATGGCGGTCTGGCTGCGGCTCAAGCTGCTCGCCGACGTCGGCCTGGTCGGGTTGCCCAATGCCGGCAAGTCGACCTTCATCAACCAGGTCTCGAACGCGGGCGCCAAGGTCGGCGACTATGCCTTCACCACGCTGGTGCCCAAGCTCGGCGTGGTCCGCCACCGCGAGCGCGAGTTCGTGCTTGCCGATATTCCCGGGCTGATCGAAGGCGCCGCCGAGGGCGCCGGCATCGGCGACCGCTTCCTCGGCCACATCGAGCGCTGCCGGGTGCTGATCCACCTCGTCGACATCACCGGCGCCGATCCGGCCGAGGCGATGCAGGTCGTCGAGCGCGAGCTAAAGGCCTACGGCGCGGCGCTGGCCGGCAAGCCGCGGCTGATCGCGCTCAACAAGATCGACCTCGCCGACGCCGAGCTCGCCGCGGGCTTCGCCGAAGAGCTGAAGGCGGCCGGTGCCGACCGGGTGTTCCCCATCTCGGGCGCGACCGGCGCGGGGATCGGCGCGCTGCTCGACGCTGTGCTCGCGCATCTTCCGGCGCGGACCGCGACCGAGAATCCCGCCACGGCCGTGCAGGACGAAGGCGAAACCGGCGGGGAGTGGTCGCCGCTCGGCTGATGACGGCGGGAGCAAGCTCGGCTAACTCCCCCGCCATGTCGATCGAACGTCTTTCCGACCTCCGCGATCCGTCCGCCACGCCGCGCGTCGTGCTCAAGGTCGGCTCGGCGCTGCTGTGCGGCCCCGACGGGCAGCCGAAGCGCGAGTGGCTGGCGGCGCTGGCCGGAGAAATCGCCGCCGCAACACGGCGCGGCCAGCAGGTCGTCGTGGTCAGCTCGGGCGCGATCGCGCTCGGCGCGGCTAGGCTCTCCCTGGCGAAGGGCGGGCGCGGCTCGCTCGCCGATGCCCAGGCCGCCGCGGCGGTCGGTCAGATCGCGCTGGCCGGGCTGTGGAGCGAGCTGCTCGGCGCGCACGGCCTCACCGCGGCGCAGCTGCTGCTGACGCTCGACGATCTCGAAGACCGCCGCCGCTATCTCAATGCCGCGGCGACGCTGGGCCGGCTGCTCGGGGCGGGCGCCGTGCCGGTGATAAACGAGAACGATTCGGTCGCCACCGCCGAGATCCGCTTCGGCGACAACGACCGGCTCGCCGCGCGCGTGGCCCAGGCGGCGCAGGCGCAGGCGGTGGTGCTGCTGTCCGACGTCGACGGCCTCTACGACCGCAATCCGGGCGAGAAGGGGGCGAGGCTCCTGCCGCGGGTCGAAGAGGTGACCGAAGCCGTCCATGCCATGGCCAGCAGCGGGTCTGCTTCGGGCCTCGGTTCGGGGGGGATGATCTCGAAGCTGCAGGCGGCCGAGATCGCCACCCGCGCCGGGATCACCCTGGCGATCGCCAACGGCACCCATTCCGCGCCGCTGTCGCGCGCCTTCGAGACCGAAATCGGCACCCTGTTCCTGCCGACCCGGCGCGACCGGGCCCGCAAGGCCTGGCTCGGCGGGCGCCAGCGGCTGAAGGGCGCGCTGACCGTCGATCCGGGCTGCGCGCGGGCTCTGGTCAAGGGCGGCAGCCTGCTCGCTAGCGGGATCACCGCGGTCGAGGGCGAATTCGCGCGCGGCGATCCGGTCGCGGTGCTCGATCCGGTCGGCAAGCCGGTGGCGCAGGGTCTGGCCGAGTACGATGCCGTGGAGATCGAGCGGATCAGGGGTCGGCGCAGCGAAGAGCACGCCGGCCTGCTAGGCTACGCTCCGCGATCGGCGGTGATTCACCGCGACCAGTTGGTGCTGTTGTGATCGTCGCGGTCACCGGCGCCACCGGCTTCGTCGGCCAGGCCCTGGTCGAGGAAGCCTGCCGCCGCGGGATTAGGCTGCGGGCGCTGGCGCGGCGCGAGCAGGACGCTTGCGGAGGCGTCGAGTGGGTGCTCGGCGACCTCGCCGACCGCGATGCGCTCGCTGGCCTCGTGGCGGGAGCGGATGCGGTGCTGCACATCGCAGGTGTGGTCAACACGCCCGATCCGATGGGCTTCCACCTCGGCAACGTGAGCGGGACCGAAGCACTGGTCGAGGCGGCCGAGGCGGCGAGCGTGCGGCGGTTCGTGTTCGTCTCTTCGCTCGCCGCGCGCGAGCCGAAGCTGTCGAAATACGGCCAGTCGAAGCGCCACGCGGAAGAAGTGGTGCAGACCAGCGCGCTCGACTGGACCATCGTCCGCCCACCGGCGATCTACGGCCCGCGCGACCGCGAGATGCTCGAGCTGTTCAAGGCGGCGCGGTGGGGCGTGGTGCCGATGCCGCCGAAAGGGCGCGCCTCGGTCGTCCATGTCCACGATCTCACCCGGCTGCTGGTCGACCTGCTGCCGGTCCGCGAAGATGCCTCGCGGCGGATCTTCGAGCCCGACGACGGGCGCGAAGGCGGCTGGATGCACGCGCGCCTCGCCCGGGCGATCGGCCGCGCCGTCGGCAAGAGCGTGTGGACGCCGGCGCTGCCGAAGGGCGTGCTGCGCCTGGCCGCGCGGCTCGACCGTCTGCTGCGCGGTAGACGCGCCAAACTGACGCCGGACCGGGTCGGCTACATGTGCCACCCCGACTGGGTCAGCCGTCCCGACAAGGCGCCGCCGGCCCATCTGTGGCGCGCCGAAATCCCGACCCGCGACGGTCTGATCGAAACCGCCGCCTGGTACCGCGAGCAGGGCTGGCTCTAGGCTAGAGAGCCTGCCCGGCCGCCCATCCACTGGCCCAGGCCCACTGGAAATTGTATCCGCCGAGCCAGCCGGTGACGTCGACGGCTTCGCCGATCGCGTAGAGACCCGGGACGCGCCGGGATTCCATCGTCCTGGAAGAGAGCTCGGCGGTGCTGATCCCGCCGACCGTCACTTCCGCCTTGGCAAATCCTTCGCTGCCGTTGGGCCTGAAGTGCCAATCGGCGAGCCGCGCCTCGGCCTGCCGCAGCGCGCTGTCGGGCACGCCGGCAAGCGCTCCGTCGAGAGCCAGCCGGTCGCTCAGCTCGTCGGCAAGCCGGTCCGGCAGGGCGGCCCGCAGCAAGCTTCGCAAAGTCGCGCGCGGGCTGTCCTGCTTGGCACGGAGCAGCCAGCCGGATTCGGTTTGCGGCAGGAAGTCGATCCCCACGACGTCGCCGCGCCGCCAGTAGGACGATACCTGCAGGATGGCCGGGCCTGAGAGCCCGCGGTGGGTGAACAGCGCAGCTTCCTGGAAGGCCGCCTTGCCGCAGCGGGCGATGACGTTTGTCGCCACCCCGGCAAGCTCGCGGAACAGGGCGTCCTCGCCGCTCAGGGTCAGCGGCACCAGGGCGGGACGCGGCTCGACCACCTTGAGGCCGAATTGGCGCGCCAGGTCATAGGCGAAACCACTCGCGCCGAGCTTGGGGATCGAGGGTCCGCCGGTCGCGATCACGAGCGCGGGCGCGTTGGCCAGTCGCCGGTCCGTAGTGACCGTGAAGCCGCCATCGTCCCGCCCGACCTGGCGCACGCTCTCGCCGCATTCGACCTGAACGGCGGCCTGCGCGCATTCGGCCATCAGCATGTCGACGACCTGGCGCGCCGAACCGTCGCAGAACAACTGGCCAAGCGTCTTCTCGTGCCAGGCGATGCCGTAGTCCTCGACCAGCGCAAGGAAGTCGCCGGGCGTGTACCGGCTCAGCGCTGACTTGGCGAAATGCGGATTGGCGGACAGGAAGCGATCGGGCGCGGTGTGGATGTTGGTAAAGTTGCACCGCCCGCCGCCTGAAATCACGATCTTGCTGCCGGGCCGGTCGGCTTGCTCGAGCAGCAGCACCCGGCGCCCCCGGCGTCCGGCCTGGGCGGCGCACATCAGGCCGGCCGCGCCGGCGCCGAGGACGATGACGTCCCAGGAAGGGGTCAGAACGCCGGCTCGTAGCCCGGCGGCAGCTCGCCGCCATCGCCGGATCCCTCGCCGCCCGCCTGGCCGGCCGGAGTGTGGATGCCGCATTCGGTCTTGTCCCAGCCGCGCCAGCGGCCCGCGCGTGGATCCTCGCCGGGGGCGACGGTGCTGGTGCACGGCTGGCAGCCAACCGAGAGGTAGCCTTGCGCCTCGAGCGGATGGCGCGGCAGATCATGCCGCGCGAACCAGGCTTCGAGATCGTCCTTGGTCCAGTCGCCGAGCGGGTTCACCTTGAGCCGGCCGTCCTCGATCTCGAAGCGCGGCAGGTTCTGGCGGGTCACCGACTGGAACGCCTTGCGGCCGGAAATCCACGCGTCGAGGCCCTGCTTGGCGCGCTTGAGCGGCTCGACCTTGCGGATCTCGCAGCAGCCGTCCGGGTCCCACGACCAGCGCAGGCCGTTTTCGTCCTTCGCGGCGAGCACCGCCGCGTCCGGCTGGACGACCGAGGAATTGACCAGCCCGAGGAGGTCGGTGAGCGTCTCGCGGTAGGCGAGCGTGTCGGGAAACATCTTCCGCGTGTCGACGAAGATCACCGGGGTTGCAGGGTCGGCCTGGGCGACGAGGTGCAGCAGCACCGCGCTTTCGGTGCCGAACGAGGACACCACCGCGACCCGCCCTAGCGTGCCCTCGGCGAACAGCTCGCGCAGCATCGTCGCCGCATCCACTCCGGCGAAGCGCGCGTTGAGCGCGTCGGCGTCGGCCTGAGTGAAGCGGGGGCCGGTATCTATGATGTCGACCGCACGGCTAGCCATGCCTGAGCTTCCAGATGGGGACAGCGTCGTCCGCCGCGTGCTGGTAGACGTGCGGATAGCGGCCGAGCGCGGCCTCGACGTCGGCGCGGTCGAACGGCGCATTGGGGGCGAAGCTGTCGAAGCCGCAGCGGCGCATGAAGAACACCAGGTCGACCAGCACGTCGCCGGTCGCCTTGATCTCGCCGGTGTAGCCCATCTCGCGCAGGATCCTCGCACTTGAGAAGCCGCGCCCGTCGCGGAATTTGGGGAAGTCGACTTCGACCAGCCGGACGCGGCCGAGCACCGGCGCCAGACGGCGCACGTCGTCGCCAGCCTCGAGCCGGACCGAAGCCGCGTTGGTCTGGTCGAGGAACGCGTCGAGACTGACGGCGGGCTCGTCGGGCACCGGATCGTCGCGGAAGCGCAGCCAGTTCCCCTCCCGCTTGCGGGAGGGGTTAGGGGTGGGGGTGTCGGAAGTGGCGCTCACTGGCCCACCCCCGGCCCCTCCCGCAAGCGGGCGGGGAGAGTCTTGCTCATCCATAGATCGCCTCCTTGAAGCCATCCATGCCGACGCGGCGATAGGTGTCGATGAAGCGCTCGCCGGGGGCGCGGATCGCGCGGTACTGCTCGACCGCGCGCTCGATGGCGTCGACGATGCCGTTCTCGTCGAAGCCGGGGCCGGCGATCTTGGCCTGGCTGGTCTCCTCGTCGCCCGAGCCGCCGAGCAGCAGCTGGTAGCTCTCGCTGCCCTTCCGGTCGACCCCGAGGATGCCGATGTTGCCCGCGTGGTGGTGGCCGCAGGCGTTGATGCAGCCCGAGATCTTGAGCTTGAGCTCGCCGATATCGGCCTGCCGCGCCGGGTCGGCGAAGCGTTCGGACAGCTTCTGCGCCAGCGGGATCGAGCGGGCGTTGGCGAGGCTGCAGTAGTCGAGCCCGGGGCAGGCGATGATGTCGGTCACGAGGTCGAGATTGGCCTCGCCGAGGCCGGCGTCGGTGAGCGCGGTCCAGACAGCATGGAGGTCCTGCTTGCGGACGTGTGGCAGGACCAGGTTCTGGGCATGCGTTGCGCGCAATTCGTCGAAGCTGAAGCGCTCGGCGAGGTCGGCGATGAGGTCCATCTGCTCGGCGCTGATGTCGCCGGGGATCTGTCCGATCGGCTTCAGGCTGATGTTCACGATCGCGTAGCCGGGCGCCTTGTGGCGGGCGACCTGGCGGTCGACCCATAACGCGAAGTCGGGGTCCGAACGGTCGATCTCTTCCGAAAGGCCGGTGTCGAACGGGGGCGGGGCGAAGTAGGCGGCAATGCGGTCGTACTCGGCCTGCGGGAAGTCCTGCCCGAGCGCCAGGAAGTGCGCGAACTCCTCCTCGACCTGGCGGCGGAACTCGTCCTCGCCGAGCTCGTGGACGAGGATCTTCATCCGCTGCTTGTGGATGTTGTCGCGCCGCGCGTTGCGGTTCCAGACGCGCAGCACGGCCTGCATGTAGCTGAAGATCTGACCGGTCGGCAGGAAGTCGCGGATCTTGAAGGCGATGAACGGGGTGCGCCCCATGCCGCCGCCGGCGTAGACCTCGAAGCCGATCTCGCCGGCATCGTTCCTGACGATCCGCACCGCGAAATCGTGCCAGCGCAGTGTCGCGCGGTCGGCCGCGCTGGCGATCACCGCGATCTTGAACTTGCGCGGCAAATAGCTGAATTCAGGCATGAACGTGGTCATCTGCCGGATCATCTCGGCCCACGGGCGCGGGTCGATCACCTCGTCGCCCCCGGCGCCGGCGTACTGGTCGGCGCTGACGTTGCGGATGCTCTCCCCGCTGGTCTGGATCGCGTGCATCTCGACTTCGGCCAGCTCGGCGAGCAGGTCGGGCGCTTCTTCCAGCTTGATCCAGTTGTACTGGATATTCTGCCGCGTGGTGAAATGGCCGTAGCCGCGGTCGTACTTGCGCGCGATGTCCGCCAGCTTGCGCATCTGCGCGCCGCTGAGCGTGCCATAGGGTATCGCCACGCGCAGCATGTAGGCGTGAAGCTGCAGGTAGAGCCCGTTCTTGAGCCGCAGCGGCTTGAACTGGTCGTCGGTCAGCTTGCCTTCGAGGCGGCGGCGGGTCTGGTCGCGGAATTCCTCGACGCGGGCCTGGACCATCGCGTGGTCGTATTGGTCGTAGCGGTACATTTCAAATCCTCCCCGGGACGGGGAGGGGGACCGGCCGCAGGCTGGTGGAGGGGGCTATCCTCCAGCGCAGCGCGGGCGGCGAGCCCCCTCCACCGCCGCTCCGGCGGTCCCCCTCCCCGTCCCGGGGAGGAGCTTTGCCGAGCATCAGATCACCCACGTCCCGGCCTCCGGATCGGCCGGCTTGAGAGTCAGGTCCGGGCGCACTGTCGGGCCATAAGCGCGCACCCGGTCCTTGATGTGCGCCGGGCGTACGCCGCGCCCCGAAGGATCGGGCTCGGCGTCGATCGCGTAGCCGCCGTTGACTCGGCAGGCGGCGTCCTCGCGCGCGAGGATGGTGTCTGCCGCGTCGCCGACATCGGCGGCGTCCTCGACGTGGATCGACCAGCCCTGGCCGTCCCACCATACGACCCGGCCGGTCTTGAGATCGTTGCCGGTGAGGATCTTCATGCCTGCGCCTCCAGCGCGAATGTCTGCACGGCCGCGTCGTCGAGCGCGGTCACCGCGCCGATGATGATCAGCGCGGGGCTCTTCACCCGCTCGCGCTCGACCAGCGCGGGCAGCGCGGCGAGCGGGCCGCGCAGCACGCGCATGTCGGCGCGCGCGGCGCTCTCGACCACCGCCACCGGCACGTCGGGCGCGAGGCCGTCGGCCATCAGCTTCTCGGCGATCTGCGGGGCTGTCTTGACGCCCATGTAGATCACCAGCGTGCGGCCCTTGCCGGCCAGCCCGGCCCAGTCCTGCTCGGTCAGCCCCTTGCATTGCCCGGCGACGAAGCTGACCACGCTGGAGTGGTCGCGGTGGGTGAGCGGAATCTGCGCGGCGGCGGCGGCGCCCAGCGCGGCGGAAATGCCGGGGACGATCTCGACCGGAACGCCGGTGGCGCGGCACGCTTCGGCTTCCTCGCCGCCGCGGCCGAACACGAACGGATCGCCGCCCTTGAGCCGCACCACGTCGCGCCCGGCGAGCGCCTCGCGCACCAGCAGCGCGTTGATCTCGCGTTGCGGCAGCGTGTGCCGCGCGCGACTCTTGGCGACCGAAATCAGCTCGGCGTCGGGATGGGCGAGCGCGAGGACCGCCGGATCGACCAGCCCGTCGTGCACCACCAGCCCTGCCTCGCCGAGCAGCCGCGCCGCGCGCAGCGTCAGCAGCTCCGGATCGCCCGGTCCCGCGCCGACGAGGTAGACTGTCCCTATCTTGTCCATGGCGCGCACATGGCCAGACGGTGCCCGACATGCCAGCCAGAATGCTTTGGCGGGGGGGTAGGGGAGCTTTAGGCGCCCGATTTTCCTCAGAAAGTCGCCGTCACCGCAGTTGCCAGGTAATGCGTGTCGCCGGTCGCCGGGGCGTTGGGAGCGGTTTCGAGGAAGCGGCCCTTGGCTAGCCAGACGCCGGTGATCTCCGCGCGCAGGAAGCTCGGCACCAGCCAGTGGCGCAGCCGCAGGTCGAGCTGATGGCCGGCGAAGCTGCCCGAGGCGCCGGTCGCGTCGCGCACCCCGGTGGTCGAGAAGGCGTCGGTCGGCTCCGCCAGCCACATCGCGCGCCAGGTGGCGAAGGCATCCCAGCGCGGGCCGGGCGCGACTTCGGCGCGCAGGCCTACCGTCTCGATGTTGGCCCGGCCGATGGCATTGTAGATTCCGGCGGGTCCAAGGTCGGCGCGGCGCATGCCGAACAGCGTGTCGAACCGGCCGTACTTGCCGCCAGGCGCATCGCCGCTGGCGCGATCGTATTCGAACGAGAGGCGCAGCCTGGCCGCGCCCGGAAACATGTAGCCGGCGTCGGCGTGCACGAACCACGCGCCGACTTTCTGCTCAGGCGCAGCAGGCGCGGCGGCGGTGCGGACATCGCCGGTCTGGTAAATGCCCTCGACCTCGAAATCGAACCGCCCGGCCTTCGGATCGCTGATCAGCCGCGCGCTGAAGCTGTCGAGGTCGCGGTTGCGCGTCGCATGCCCGGCCCAGTCGCGCTCGAGCAGCCCCAAATAGCCGATCTCGGCGGTCGCGCCGGCAACCGTGTCCGGCCGCGCAACCAGCCCGCCCCACAGCTGCAGATCGAAGCTCTCGCGGTCCCACCGCGTGTCCTGGTCGCGCACCGAAGGCAGGTCGTCAGGCAGGCGCACTTGCGGCAGGACGTAGATCAGCGTGGCCGTCGTACCGTCGGAAGTCCGCGCTTCGGCGCGCAGTCCGGTGTAGCCGTTGGTGGTGTTGCGGTAGTCGTCCGCCGCCACCAGCCGCCGCGAGCCGAGGTTGAGCGTGAAGCGACCGACTTGCAGGCCCAGTTTGCTGGCCTCGTCGAAGGCGCCGTCGATATCGGCGGCTAGGTAGGCCTGGACCAGTTCGAAGGTGTTGACGTCGGTGGTGCTGACGACGCTGCCCGGTCCTGAGAGCCAGGCGCGGCTGTCGTAGAGCTCGGCGCCGATGCGGACGGTGCCGGCGTCATATTCGGCGAGCAGCGTCGAGCGCAGCGCCAACATCTCCTCCGACGCACGGAAGTTCGCGCGCGGCTGGCCGTCCAGCGTCTCGTAGCGCAGCCGCACGCTGCTGGAGAGCCTGAAATCGTCGGGGTCGCCCATGGCCGCCTGCAGCGTCGGAGCCTCCTCCGCCCAGGCGGAGCAAGGCAGGACGAGGGCAAGCAGAGGCAGGCGAGAACAAAGACTACGGAAGAACATCAAGCGCAACTCCCCACCGGCCGGAGCCTGCTACAGGAAACAACGCTTGAGCGCGCGCTGCGCTTGACCGGGAGGTTGCACTGCCCCGGCGCGTACTTCCTAGCATTGGCCTCGAGGGACGCAAGTGGGTGCGGAGACAAGGGCGGGCGTCGCCAGCGTAATCACGCGCGGGCGATCGCCGCGAAGCCGCGTTCGAGATCGGCGATGAGGTCCTCGGGGGCTTCCAGCCCGATCGACAGTCTCACGCCCAGCCGGTCGGCCGGGTCCCGGCCGGCCGGCGGCCAGGGGGTGGCGCTGCGCCGCGGAGCGGGGTCCACCGGTACCACGAGGCTTTCGTAGCCGCCCCAGCTGTAGCCGATCCCGAATAGCGTGAGCGCGTCGACGAAGCGGGCGCGCGCCCCCGGGCTGCCGCCCTTGAGCACGAAACTGAACAGCCCGCAGCCGCCGGTGAAATCGCGCCGCCACAAGTCGTGGCCGGGCGCGCCGGGCAACATCGGGCACAGCACATGCGCGACCTCGGGGCGTTCGGCCAGCCACTCGGCGATCCTCAGCGCGCTCGCCGCCTCGCGCTCCAGCCGCACGCCGAGCGTGCGCAGCCCGCGCAGCGCCAGCGCGGCATCATCAGGCGAGACGACCACGCCCAGCGCCTGCGCCTTCAGCCGCAGCCGCCCATAAAGTGCCTCGCCCGCCGAAACCGAGCCCATCATCAGGTCGGAGTGTCCCCCGACGTGCTTGGTCAGGCTCATGATGCTGGCCTCGCAGCCGCGTTCGAGCGCCGGAAAGCCGAGCGCGCTCGCCCAGGTGTTGTCGAGCAGGCTCACGGCGCCATGCTCGCGGGCGATGGCGGCGAAGGCGGGCACGTCGCACAGCTCCATCGTCAGGCTGCCGGGGCTTTCCAGCAGCACCGCCCTGGTGCGCTCGTCGAACAGCGCCGCGAACGCCTCGGCGTCGAGCGGGTCGAAAAAGCGCGTCTCGATCCCCAGCGGCGCGAGCAGGTTCCTCGCCATCGCCCGTGTCGGCTCGTAGACGTTGTCGCTCATCAGCAGCGCGTCGCCGCTTGTCAGCACGCCGAGCAGCGCGCCCGCGATCGCGGCTACCCCGCTAGGGTAGAGCAGCGTGCCGTGCGCGCCGGGCTCGAGTTCGGTCAGGGCCTCGGCCAGCGCCCACTGCGTCGGCGAGCCGCGGCGGCCGTAGTAGAAGTGCCCGTCTTCGTTGGGCCGGCCGCGGGCGAGGTCGGCGCTGTCGGCATAGAGATGCGTGCTGCCGCGCCACACCGGCGGATTGACTACCGCCCCGGTCCACTCGCCGCGCCGCCCGGCCCCGACCAGGCGCGTGGCAGGCTTGCGGGGCTTGTCGTCGCTCATCCTGCCGGCCCCGTGGCTTTGGGGGTATCCGGATCGGTGCCCCATTCGCTCCAGCTGCCGTCGTAGAGCGCCACGTCCTGCTTGCCGAGCAGGTGCATCGCGAACAGCAGCACCGCGGCGGTCACCCCGCTGCCGCAAGTGGTGACGACCGGACGGTCGAGATCGATCCCGGCCTCGGCGAAAGCCGCGCGCAGGCCGGCCGCGTCCTTGAAGGTGCCGTCCGGGTTCAGCACCTGGCCGAACGGCAGGTTGCGCGAGCCGGGGATATGCCCGCTCGGCATTCCGGGGCGGATCTCGGGCTCGGCGCCGGTAAAGCGCCCGGCGCCGCGCGCGTCGAGCAGTTGTTCGGTGCCGGTGTTGGCGAGAATGTCGGCCTTGAAGCGCACCGTTCCCGGCCCGGCCGAGGGGGTGACGCGGCCCGTTGCGGGAGCGGCCGTCCCGTTTTCGAGCGGGCGCCCTTCCGCGCGCCATTTGCCCAGGCCCCCGTCGAGCATCGCTAGCTCGCGCAACCCCTGCAGCCGCAGGATGAACCACGCGCGCGCCGAGGTCTTCACCGCGCTGTCGTCGTAGATCACCACCCGGTCGCCGTCGCGGACGCCGATCGCGGCCATCCGCGCGGCGAACTGGTCCGCCGTCGGCAGCGCGGCCGGCACCGGGTTGTCCGGATCCTTCAGCGTCTCGAGATCGAGGAACCGCGCGCCGGGGACGCGCGCGGCGGCGAACTCGGCGCGCGCGTCGCGCCCGGCGTCGGGCAAATGGGCGGAGGCGTCCACGACGATCAGCCCCGGCTCGCCGAGCCGTCCGGCCAGCCACGCGGTGGAGACGAGGTCATCCATGCCCTCGGGTTAGCCGCTGCGGCGGCAAACTCAAGCGAACGCGCGTTGTGCCAGCTTGGGATAGACGCGCGGGCCCAGGTCGAGCCGGAACGGCTGCAGCGCGGCGCCCGCGCCGGGCTGGCCGACCACGAAAGTGCGCACTACCGGCGCCGCGCCCTCGGCAGCGAGGCGGAAGCGCGCCAGCGGCAGCAGCAGCGCGGCGCTGCCCTGGCGGATCGGCACGATCTGGGTGAACGGCACGCGAAATTCGCCTTCGACGATACGGCTTTGGCCCGGTTCGATGCGCTCGATCCGCTGCATCATGGCCGCCTCCGCGCCCGGTCCCGAAAGCTGCTGCTCGCGGGTCATCGAAGCGTGCGCGGAGATCATGTCGGCGCCGATGGAGAGGTCCACGATCGACGCGGCGCCGCGGTTCGCGATCTCGAGCCGATAGGCCAGCGTGGCGTTCATCAGCGTCAGGCTCAGTCGCAGCGGCTCGAGCGTGACCTGGAGCGGTTCGGGCGCGGCGGCTGCGGGGGCAGCCGGAGTCGCGGGCAGGACTCGCGGCCGCTCGACGCTCGGCATTGCCGCCGGCGCCGTGGAGGACCGTCGGCGCCACAGCCTCCAGCCGGCGAAGCCGATCGCGCCGAGCGCCGCCAGCACGGCCGCCGCCCACGGCCAGAGGGATCCACCCTGGTCCGCAGGCGCGGCAATGGCGCCCGGCGGTATGGACGGCAGCAGCGCGGGCGTAGTCTCGCCGGCCGGCGTGGCATCGGAAGGGACCGGCTCCTGCGTCTCGTCAGTCGTCGGGGTGGGCGCTGCCGTCACGGTGGCGTTAGTCGCTGGGACCTGGACGCGCGCGGCGCGCGTCGGCGCCGGGTCGGGGTCCGACAACTCGGGCACTTCGACGGCGGGGAGGGAACTGCTTGGCGCCGCCGTGCGGGTCGGCAGCGGTGCCGGTGCCTGCCGCACTCCGCGCGATTCCGGCACATCGGGCGCCACCGGCCCTACGCGCTCCGGATCGGGCTGTTGCGTCGAGGCGTCGGGCAGGCGGAAGTCGCGCAGCGCCGCCGCGGCGGGCGCTGCCGCAAGAGCCAGGGTCACGGCGAGAAAAATGAGGATCCGGCGCATCAGAGGGTCACCGCATGGCGGGAGGCGCTGAATAGGCTCTGAATTGGCATTCGCATAGCCCGCGACCCCGCCAATCTTGTGCCCGGCGTGGTATCGCGGCATCACCTGCCGATGAGCGACCCGCCAATCCACCTCGGCCGCCCCAGCGCGCTGTCCTCCTCGCCGCAGGAAGCGGTGCTCGACTACGTGCCCAACCCGCGCCCCGGTGCGCTTTACGTCGTGCGATTCGCCGCGCCCGAATTCACGTCGCTCTGCCCAGTCACCGGGCAGCCCGATTTCGCCCACCTTGTGATCGACTACGCGCCGGCCGAAACGATCGTCGAATCGAAGAGCCTCAAGTTGTTCCTGTCCTCGTTCCGCAATCATGGCGGCTTTCATGAGGACGTGACAGTCGGGATCGGGCAGCGACTGGCCGAGGAGATGCGCCCGCAATGGCTGCGCATCGGCGGTTACTGGTACCCGCGCGGCGGCATCCCGATCGACGTGTTCTGGCAAAGCGGGGTGCCGCCGGAAGGACTCTGGCTTCCCGATCAGGGAGTCGCGCCCTATCGCGGGCGCGGGTGAGCGGTTGCATCGGCCAAGGACATTCGACTAGGGCACGCGCGGGATCGCGTCCCTTCCAGGGATCGCCCGGCGACGGACTTACCTCCCTCAGGAGCATCGAATGCGCATCGTCTTGATCGGCTCGGGCTACGTTGGCCTGGTATCCGGCGCCTGCTTTGCCGATTTCGGCCATCACGTGTGCTGCCTGGACAACGACGAGGACAAGGTCGCCGCGCTGCGCAGCGGCAAGATTCCGATCTTCGAGCCGGGCCTCGACGAGCTGGTTGCCAAGAATGCCGCGGCCGGTCGGCTCGAGTTCTCGAGCGACCTGGCGGAAGCGCTGCCCGAGGCCGACGCGGTGTTCATCGCAGTCGGCACGCCTTCCCGGCGTGGCGACGGCCACGCCGACCTCAGTTATGTCTACGCCGTGGCGCGCGACATGGCGCCGCACTTGCGGTCCGGCGCCGTGGTGGTCACCAAGTCGACCGTGCCGGTCGGCACCGGAGACGAGGTCGAGCGGATCATCCGCGAGGCGCGGCCCGATCTCGAGTTCTCCGTGGCTTCGAACCCCGAGTTCCTGCGCGAAGGCGCGGCGATCGACGACTTCAAGCGCCCCGATCGCGTGGTGATCGGCGTCGACGACGAGCACGCCGCGACGGTGCTGCACGAAATCTACCGCCCGCTGCTCGGCAACGAGACGCGGCTTCTGGTGATGGCCCGCCGCGCCGCCGAGCTCACCAAGTACGCCGCCAACGCCTTCCTCGCCACCAAGATCAGTTTCATCAACGAGATCGCCGACCTGTGCGAGAAGGTCCGCGCCGACGTGCACGACGTGGCCAAGGGCATCGGCCTCGATACACGCATCGGTGCGCGTTTTCTGCAACCGGGGCCCGGTTATGGCGGCTCGTGCTTTCCCAAGGACACGCTGGCTCTGCTCAAGACCGGACAAGACTTCGAGGCCCCGCTCAGGATCGTCGAGGCGGTTGTCCTCTCGAACGACAACCGCAAACGCTCGATGGGCCGCAAGGTGGTCCACGCGCTTGGCGGCGAGGGCCACGGAAGAACAGTTGCGCTGCTGGGGCTGACATTCAAGGCCAACACGGACGACATGCGCGATTCGCCGTCGCTGGCAATCGTGCGCGCGCTGCAGGATGCCGGCGCAAGCGTCCGCGCCTACGATCCCGAGGGCATGGAGCAGGCCGCCGGGCTGCTCGACGACGTAACCTACTGCAACGACGCTTACGAAGCGATGCAGGGCGCCGACGCGGCGGTCATCGTGACCGAATGGGATGCCTTCCGCGCGCTCGATTTCGAGCGCGCGCGCAGGTTGCTCAAGGAGCCGCTGCTCGTCGACCTGCGCAACCTCTACGACCGCGAGGACGTCGAGCGGCACGGTTTCCGCTACTTTGCGGTGGGTCGTTAAGCTTTGATCCCCGTCATTGCCCGAGACCGCGCGCGATCCTAAGCGGGGAGTCGTGAGAACGCAGGTCTGCATCATCGGGGCCGGTCCCGCCGGACTACTGCTCGGTCACCTGCTGCGCGCCGAGGGCATCGACTGCGTCGTGCTCGAACTGCGCTCGCCCGACTACGTGCTGTCGCGCATCCGCGCGGGGGTGCTCGAACGGATCACGGTGTCGTTGATGGAGCAGCTGGGGCTCGATGCGCGGCTTACGGCGGAGGGTCTGCCGCACGACGGCTTCAACCTCGCCGACGGCGAGCGGCTGATCCGTATCGACGTCGCCGAGCTGACCGGCCATCACGTGGTGGTCTACGGCCAGACCGAGCTGACCCGCGATCTGATGGACGCCAGCGAGGAGCGCGGGCTCGAGGTGATCTACGAGGCCGGGAATGTCGCGCTGCACGACGTCGACAGCGATGCGCCGTTCGTCACATATGCCAAGGACGAGGCCGAGCACCGCATCGAGGCGCGCTTCATCGCCGGTTGCGACGGGTTCCACGGACCGAGCCGCAGGTCGATCCCCACTGGCGTCGGCACCGAATTCGAGCGCGAGTACCCGTTCGGCTGGCTCGGCATCCTCGCCGACGTGCCGCCCTGCAACCACGAGCTGATCTACGCCAACCACTCGCGCGGCTTCGCGCTCGCCTCGATGCGCAGCCACACCCGCAGCCGCTACTACGTCGACGTACCGATCAGCGAGCGCATCGAGGACTGGCCGGACGAGCGTATCTGGGACGAGCTGGAGCTCCGGCTGGGTCCCGCCGCGGGCACCATCGTCCGCGGCCCGGCGCTCGAGAAGTCGATCGCGCCGCTCAGGAGCTACGTCTTCACCCCGATGCGCCACGGCAGCCTGTTGCTGTGCGGAGACGCGGCGCACATCGTTCCGCCTACCGGGGCCAAGGGCCTCAACCTCGCCGCGAGCGACGTGCATTACGCCGCCGAGGCGCTGACCGCGTTCTTCGCGCGCGGCGACAACGACGCTCTCGCCGCCTATGCCGACAAGGCGCTGGCGCGGGTATGGAAGTCCGAGCGGTTCAGCTGGTCGCTGACCCGGCTGATGCACTGCTTTCCCGAGGACGGGCCGTTCGAGCGGGCGATGCAGGTCGCCGAGCTCGACTACATCGCCAGCAGCCGTGCGGCACAGACCAGCATCGCGGAAAACTACGTCGGGCTGCCGGTCTAGCACAATTCCGAATGGGAAGGGCTTTCCGCGCACGCCAAGGCTCCGTATTCTAAGCGCGAATCCGAGGGGGCATCGTTCATGAAGACAGGTCATCGCATTCTGGCCGGAGTTTCGGTCACGGCGGGTGCGGCGCTGCTGGCCGCCGCACCGGGGTGGACGCAGGGCAATTCGGGCACGGTCGCGCGCTACACCGTCGATGCCGGGACGTTGTCCGGCATGGCGGCGATGGGGGCGGGTGGCAGCGGGATCGGCGCGGCTCTCGGGGCGCTCGGTGGCAACCAGGTCGTGCACGAGTTGTACCTCAAGCTTGGTTCTACCCGGACTCCGAACGGCGAAGCGGACGCCGACCACTTCATGCCCGCCGGTGCGCGGCTCGGCCAGTCGGTGCCGCTGGTCACGCCGCGGGCGACGAGCGGGACACCGCGCGGCGAGCCGGGGCAGCCGGGCCAGGCGCAGATGCCCGAAGGCCGCCTGCTGCTGTTCTGGGGCTGCGGCGAGCGCGCCGGACCGGGCCAGCCGGTGGTGATCGACTTCTCCAGGCTGGCGCGCGGCGAGGTGCCTCCGGGACTCTATGCCCAGTTCGCCGACTTGCCCGAGGCATGGAGCGTGCATACCGGGAACAGCCGCACTTACGGCGACTGGCCCAATTCGCGCGACTCCAAGACCGTGCCGACGAATTCCTCGCTGCTCGGCGCGCACCGCATCGCCAGCAACTACGCGCCCGAGATAGCCTTCAGCCTTGCGGACGACTTCATGCCCGCGCTGCGTCCGGTCACCCGCGACGTGCCGAGCGGCGCGGTCTCGCTGAGCTGGAACGCGATCGAGAAGGCGACCGGGTATTACGCCTGGGCGATCGCCACCAATCCCGAGGGCAACGGCCGCGACATGGTGTGGTGGGCGTCTTCGTCGAGGCAGGCGTTCGGCGGACCGATGTCCGATTGGCTTTCGCCCGCGGCGGCGAGGCGGCTGGTCGACGACGGCACGGTGATGCCGCCAAGCCAGACCACGTGCGCGATTCCCGCCGAGGTCAAGCAGGCTGGCGGTCCGATGCTGATGACGCAGCTCTACGCCTACGGGCCCCAAGCCAATTTTTCCTATCCCGAGCGGCCTCGTAATGCGCCCGCCTCGTGGGAACCCGAATGGATCGCCCGCGTCCGCTACCGCGCCAATGCCATGGTGATGCACGGCATGCCGGGCATGGGCGGCTTCGACGCGGGAGAGGAGGAAACATCCCAGTCGGAACCGCAGCAGCCCGCGTTGCCGCGCTGCCGCGGCGGCCTGCGCGGCATCGCCGAGCGCGCTGCCGGACTGTGCCAGTAGGGAACCCAGTGGCAGGCATCGGCATTGGACTCGTGAAAGCTAACGGCTGAACGGATTGCAACGATGCGACACTTTGCGGCAGCGCTGGCGCTGGCCGGCGCGCTTGCGTTCGCGGTTCCGGCGACACCCGCCGTCGCCGCGGACACCACCCCGCAGGCGATCGAGACCGCCGCCGGCGCGGTGCAGCAGGCCAGACGCGACATGATGGCCACCTTCGGCCGGGACTCGCTCGCCAACGGGCGGCACTTGTGGAAGGACGGCGGCGGCACGGTCACACGGGTGGTGCTCGACCTCTCGCGCCAGCTCGCCTTCGCCTACGCCGGCGATGAGCTGGTCGCGGCGTCGACGATCTCGAGCGGTGCCAAGGATCGCCTTTCGCCGCTCGGGGTGTTCCCGATCATGGAAAAGAAGCGCCACCACCGCTCGAACCGCTACGACGACGCGCCGATGCCCTATATGCAGCGGCTCAACCAATGGGGAGTGGCGCTGCACGCCGGCCACCTGCCGGGATACCCGGCTTCGCACGGCTGCATCCGCCTCCCGAACGCGTTCGCGGCGAAGCTGTTCGCGGCCACGCGGGTCGGCACGGAGGTGCTGATCGCCGAGCCGGAGGGGCCACCGCGCGGCAGGGCCTAGGTCGAACTGGTGCCGGCTGCAGGATTCGAACCCGCGGCCCCCTGATTACAAATCAGGTGCTCTACCAACTGAGCTAAGCCGGCCAAACGTCCAGGCCGCCGCTTTGCGTCAAGGCGCGCCGAACGTCCAGCCCTCGGTGCGGGCGAGTTCTGGAGTGAGCTCGGCTGGATGCCACAAGTCCGGCCGCGCGCCGCGCGTCCGCAGCCATGCGGCGGCGAGGAGCGCGTCGGCGCTGTTATCGTCGAGCGGGCCGGTGCCGGCGACCTGCGGGGAGTCGAGCGCTGCCAGTGCTGCATTGAGCTGCTCGAAGCTGCGCATCTTCGATTGCGCGGCGGTGCGACCGGCGTCGATCGCCGCGATCGCGGTGTAGATTTCGACCACCAAGGAACCGCGCTCCGGCAGCGCATCGACCGGCCACACGGGTAACCGTCCCGCCAGCTGGTGGAGCACCCGCATGCCGGTTAGGCTCGACTTGCCGACCTGGGCCGCGCCGACGAGGTTGAAGTTGCTGTACGGTTTGCAGCCCATCCGCGCCTGCGCCTGCTCGGTGACGCGGAAGCGGCCGCGCCGGTCGGCGGCGTCGGAGGCGTGAAACTGCGCCCCTTCGCGCCCGCCGTGACGGCGGAAGTAGCGGCTCGCCTCGAGATGATCGATGAACGAGGTCGCCGAGAGATGCAGATCGTCGCGGCACGTCTCGTCGACCATCGCCCACAAGGCCTTCGCATCTGCCGGACTTTCGCTCCATCCGGGGAAGAACGCACCGCAATCGGCGAACGGCAGGGAGATGCCGAGGTCGAGACCTACGAGCGTGTCGGCGGGCAGCCCGCCGGTCAACCAGTCCAGCACGTCGCCGCGCGACCAGCGGTGACCCGGCCGCACCAGCCGCGGCGCGCCGCCGCTCGCGTTGCAAAGCGCGACGGCGATGCCCTTGTGCCGCTCGCCCGCAGCGCCCGACCAGTCGATCGCGGCGAAGTGCCTGAACCGCTCAGCCCCGCTCCGCACGCAGCTTGTTCCAGTAGGCGATGCGCTCCTTCACCTGCCGTTCGAAGCCCCGCTCGACCGGCTCGTAGAAGGTTTGCGGCTCCATCTCCTCGGGCCAGTAGTCGGCCCCCGAGAAGCCTTCATCGGCGTCGTGATCGTACGTGTAGCCCTTGCCGTAGCCGATCTCCTTCATCAGCTTCGTCGGCGCGTTGAGGATGTTTGCCGGCGGCATCAGGCTGCCGGTTTCGCGCGCGCTCCTCCAGGCCGCCTTCTGCGCCTTGTACGCGGCGTTCGATTTGGGCGCGGTGGCGAGGTAGAGGCAGGCCTGCGCGATCGCCAGCTCGCCTTCCGGGCTGCCGAGGAATTCGTAGGTGTCCTTGGCGGCGAGGCACTGCACCACCGCCTGAGGGTCGGCGAGGCCGATGTCCTCCACCGCGGCGCGCGTCAGGCGCCGCAAAACGAAAAGCGGCTCCTCACCCGCCACCAGCATGCGCGCCAGATAGTACAGTGCCGCCTGCGGATCCGAGCCGCGGATCGATTTGTGCAGCGCGCTGATGAGGTTGTAGTGCCCCTCGCGGTCCTTGTCGTAGACCGCGACGCGGCGCTGCAGGAACTGGCCGAGCTCGGCCGGGCCGAGTGGCTCGGCGATCCGCGCGGCATAGAGCGTTTCGGCCTGGTTGAGCAGGAAGCGCCCATCGCCATCAGCGCTGGCAAGCAGCGCGTCGCGCGCGTCGGACGTCAGCGGCAGCGGCCCCTCGAGACCTTCGGCCCGTTCGAGCAGCCTGTCGAGCGCGGCATGGTCGAGCCGGTGCAGGATCAGGACCTGCGCCCGGCTCAAGAGCGCCGCGTTCAATTCGAAGCTCGGGTTTTCGGTGGTCGCGCCGACCAGCGTCACCGTGCCGCGCTCGACGTACGGCAGGAAACCGTCCTGCTGGGCGCGGTTGAAGCGGTGGATCTCGTCCACGAACAGCAAGGTCCGTTGTCCGGCCTTGCGGGCGGTTTCCGCCTCGGCGAACACCTTCTTGAGATCGGCGACGCCCGAGAATACGGCGCTGATCGCCACGAACCGCATGCCGACCGCATCGGCGAGCAGTCGGGCGATGCTGGTCTTGCCGGTGCCGGGCGGACCCCACAGCACCATGCTCGACAGCTTGCCCGCCGCGACCATCCGTCCGATCGCGCCTTCGGCCCCGGTCAGGTGCTCCTGCCCGATAACCTCGGCGAGTGAATTCGGCCGCAGCCGGTCAGCGAGCGGGGCGTCGGCACGCGGCTCCTCCCGAGAGGGGGCGGGCGGCAGGTCGTCGGCGAACAAGTCGGCCATCGGGATCAGATAGGCGCTCGTCGAACAGGCTGCGAGCCCCCTTGCGCCTTCCACTCTTAAGATATATCTTAGAGATATCGGATAGAGGATCCATGCGATGAATAACGGATGCGAAGACTTCCATGACCGGCACGCCTGGAAGCGCGCCGCGAAGATGGCTGCGCGCCAGGCGATGGGCCAGGCTTGGGGCGAGCAGAACTGGCGCGGCGCGCGCTGGGGGGGTCGTTGGGGCGGCGGCGGACCGTTCGGTCACGGCGGCCCGTTCGGCCCGGGCGGTCCATTTGGACCCGGTGGTCCTTTCGGCCCGACGGGCCCGTTCGGACCCGGGGGCCCGTGGGGTCCCAAGGGCAAGCAGGGTGGCCGCGGCCGGATGTTCAGCCGCGCCGAGCTGCGCCTGCTGCTGCTCCAGCTTATCGCCGAGGAGCCGCGCCACGGCTACGATCTGATCAAGGCGATGGAAGAGCGTTCGGCCGGGCATTACTCGCCCAGCCCCGGAGTGGTCTATCCGGCGCTGTCGATGCTCGCCGACGAAGGGCTCGTCGCCGAGCAGGGCAGCGCGGACCAGCGCCGCAAGTTCGCGATCACCGCGGCGGGCGAGCAAACCCTCGCCGACGAGGCGGAAGAGGCGACGCGGGCGATGGACCGCCTGACCGGTCTCGCAGAGCACGCCGAACGAAATCGCGCCCCGTCGATCGAGCGTGCGGCGATGAACCTGTTCACCGCGGTCGGCCAGCGCATGCGCGGCGGCTGTGACGGCGAGGACGCCGAAGACCTGCCGCACAGGATCGCCGAGGTCCTCGACGAGGCTGCTCGCAAGATCGAGCGCCTCTAGAGCTGGGGACCGGTCGCGGGTCCGGTCCCCAAACCTCGCCGGGACTGCCGAGGATACCCCCCCCCTCGGGCCTGTGATAGGCTCCACGCCGTGGGTCGCGCCCGTGGGAGGGGGATTGACGGATGGCAACTGCGATTTCCGCGCCCGCGCCCAGGCATCTCTGGGTGGTCGGGATCCTGTCACTGCTGTGGAACGCGTTCGGCGCGTACGACTACCTGATGAGCAAGCTGGGGGACGCGGCCTATCTCGAAGGCATGGGTTTTGGCGCCGCGGAACAGGCGTGGATGAACGCCTTTCCGCTATGGGCCAACGCCGCCTGGGCGATCGGCGTCTGGGCCTCGGTGGTGGGCTCGATCCTGCTGCTGCTGCGTTCGCGCCAGGCGGTGACGGCGTTCCTGCTGTCGATCGCGGGTGCGCTGGCCAGCTTCGTCTACCAGTTCACCTCGGACAAGCCGGAATCGCTGCAAAGCGGGCTGCCGGTAATCATGCCGATCGTGATCCTGATCCTGATCGTCGCGCAGTGGTATTACGCGCGCCGAATGTCCGGGGCGGGCGTGCTACGCTGAGCGGCGTCTGCGCGTCTCGACGAGGCGCAGGTAGACCTCGGCGACGGTACGGTTGACCGCGTCCCAGGAATAGGCGCGGCTGCGCTCTTCTCCCGCCGCGCCATGGGCGGCGCCAAGGGCCGGGTCGGCGACGTAGGCGGCGACCGCATTGGCGAAAGCGGAGACCTTGCCGGGTTCGACCAGCCGCCCGGTCTGGCCTTCGGTGACGAGGCTGGTGCTGCCGGTCGCGCGCGCCGCGATCACCGGCACGCCCGATGCCATCGCCTCGAGCGTGACGTTGCCGAACGTCTCGGTGACCGACGGGTTGAGCAGCATGTCCATGCTCGCCACCGCGCGCCCGAGTTCGGCATGGGTGAGCATGCCGGTGAAGCTGGCTTCGGGCACCCGTTCCGCGAACCAGCCGCGCGCCGGGCCTTCGCCCACCACCAGCACCTTGTGCGGCACGCCGCGCCGGCGCAGCTCGGCCATCGTGTCGGCGAAGACGTCGAGGCCCTTTTCCATCACCAGCCGTCCGAGGAAGCCTATCGCTACTTCCTCGTCGCCGATGCCCAGCGAGCGCCGCCATGCCAGGTCGCGTCGGGCGGGATCGAAGATCTCGCGGTCGACGCCGCGCGACCAGATGCCGATGTCGTCGCTCATGTTCTGCGCGCGCAGCACCTCGGCCATGCTTTCGGACGGCGCCACGATCGCGTCGCAGCGGTGGTAGAAGCGGCGCATGATGCCCTCGAACCAAGGCTCGGCAAACGCCATGCCGTAGTAGCGCGGGTAAGTGTCGAAGCGGGTGTGAACCGAGGCGAGCACCGGCAGCTCGCGGTGCTCGGCCCATTTGAGCGCGGCGTGGGCGGTCGGATCGGGCGAGGAGACGTGGATGACGTTTGGCGCGAATTGGGCCAGGTCTCGCTTGGCGGCGCGCCACAGGCCGAGCGGAAAGCGGTACTCTCGCCGGAACGGGATCGGCACCGCCGGTATCCCGAACAGCTCCCCGGTGGCCGGAAACGCCGGACAATCGACCTTGGGAGCATAGACGCGCAGCGCCGCGCCCTGGCGCAGCAGGTAGTCGGCGAGCCTGTTGAGCGCCTGGTTCGCCCCGTCCCGGACGTAGTTGTAGTTCCCACTGAACAGGGCGACGCGCAGATCGGCGATGTTCATCTTGGCCCCCTACGGCCAGTTCCAGCGACCGGCAATGGTCTGCATGGCGAGCGTGGCCGCACGGCCACAGGGACGGTTTCAGATGTTAGCAGTCGTACGCGGGGCGATTGTGTCCCCACCGCTGGCGGCTTATCACGCACGTGGAGCCGACGGACGGAGGGGAACGCGCCAACGGGCGTGCTGAGGTCCGCGGGAGAGGAGAACGACAATCATGCTCAAGGACGGTGCCGGCAAGGCCGGTTTCGCGCGCGGTGTGCTGCTCGCAGGATCGGCCGCGGCCGCGCTATGCCTGCCCGGGATCGCCATGGCCCAGGACGACGGCGTCGCGAACGGGCCGGTCGATATCGACGGCGACGACTATCCCGCGGAGGAAGACGCCAGCACCGGCAACTCGATCCTCGTCACCGCCACCAAGCGCGAACGGACGCTGCAGGACACGCCTGTCGCCGTCTCCGTAACTACCGCCGAGACGCTCGAACGCGGCCAGATTCGCGACTTGCGCGACCTGCAGACCGTGGTGCCGTCGCTCAGCGTCGGGCAGCGCCAGAGCAGCGCCAACACCAACTTCTTCATCCGCGGCTTCGGCAACGGCGCCAACAACGCGGGCATCGAGCCTTCGGTCGGCGTGTTCGTGGACGGGGTCTACCGTTCGCGCACCGCCTCGCAGATCACCGACCTGCCCGACGTGCAGCGCATCGAGGTTCTGCGCGGGCCGCAGTCGACCCTCTTCGGCAAGAACGCCTCGGCCGGCGTCATCTCGATCACCACCATGGAGCCGGAATACCAGTTCGGCGGCTCGGCGGAGCTGACCTACGGCAATTTCGACCAGGTGATCGGCAAGGTCCACGTCACCGGTCCGCTCGGCGGCTCGCTCGCCGGCAGCTTCGCGGCCGGCTTCAACAAGCGCAACGGCTTCTTCACCGATCTCGGCACCGGGGACCGCACCAACGAGAAGGACCGCTGGTTCGCGCGCGGGCAGCTGCTGGTCGATCCGGGCAACGGCCTGAAGATCCGCGTCATCGGCGATTTCGATTCGATTGCCGAGAACTGCTGCGCGGTGGTGAACCTTCAGGACGGCCTCGCCACCCCCGCGGTCCGTGCGCTCGGCGGCCAGGTCAACACCCCGGCGCAGCGCTTCGACAACGTGGTCTACAACAACTTCAACTCGACCAACGACATCCAGAACTACGGCGTTTCCGGACAGGTGGACGTCGACATCAGCGACACGTTCACGCTGACCTCGATCACCGCCAACCGCTGGACCGAAGGTACGACCTACCAGGATTCGGACTTCACCAGCGCCGACCTCATCTATCCGAACTTCCAGGACCTCAGAATCAATACCTTCACCCAGGAGCTGCGCGTGGCCGGCCAGATCGGCGACCGCGTCGACGTGCTGCTCGGCGCGTTCTACATCAAGGATGACGTCAAGCAGGAAAACCAGCTTCGTTACGGCACGCAGTTCCGGCCTTACGCCAACCTGCTCGTGCAGCAACTGTCGGGCTGTGCGTTCGCGCTCTATACGTCGCCTTGCGCCACTCCCGGTTACGCCGGACCGGCGCCCGTGCCGCTCGATCTGACCTTCGGCGCCCTCGAGGGCAATCCGGCCAAGTACGTCGGGCAGTTCTTCCCCGCCGGACAGGGTTTCAACGAGCGCTATACGCTCGACAGCGAGGCGATCTCGCTGTTCGGGCAGGTCGACTTCGAAATCTTCGACGGCCTCGTCCTGACCCTCGGCGGAAACTGGACGGACGACAGCAAGACTTTCGTCACCAACGCGGTCTCGAGCGACGTGTTCTCAAGCATCAACCTCGATGCGCCGCAATATGCTCCGTTCCGCAACCAGGTCCTGTTCCAGGGCGCGGTCGCCCAGACCGTCGGCACCGCGCTCGGGCTCGGCCGGTCGGCGACGGCGGCGGAAGTCGGCGCCTTCGCCGCGGGCAATCCCGCCGCGTTCGGACAGATCGCGGCGGGCGCGACCGCTTTCGCAGCGGCCAACCAGAACAACCCGGCGGCCAACCCGCTCGCGCCGTTGCGCGCGCTGCAGTTCATGCCGCCGTTCGTCAACGTGCCCAACTCGGTCGAGGACGGCGAGACCAGCGACAGCGATTTCAGCTACACGATCCGCCTCGCCTACGACGTCAGCAACGCGATCAACGTCTACGCCAGCTACGCGACGGGCTTCAAGGCGAGCTCGATCAACCTGTCGCGCGACAGCCGTCCGACGTCCATCGATCGTGCCTCGCTCATCGCCGGCGGCTTCGGGGTCAACAACCTGACCGCGGGCAGCCGCTTCGCCGGCCCCGAGGAATCGCGCGTCATCGAGCTTGGGGTGAAGGGCAATTGGGGCGACGTTTCGGCGAACCTCGCGGTGTTCGACCAGGAGATCAAAGGCTTCCAGTCGAACATCTTCACCGGCTCGGGCTTCGTGCTCGCCAACGCCGGCAAGCAGAGCACGCTCGGCGTCGAGTTCGAAAGCGTGGCGACGGTGTTCGACGCGCTGACGTTCAACTTCGGCTTCACCTGGCTCGATCCCAAGTACGACAGCTTCCTGCTCTCCGCAGTGGGCGACCTGTCGGGCGCGACGCCCGCGGGCATTCCGGAATGGACCGTGCTGATCGGCGCGCAGTACGAGGCGAACGTCGGCAACGGCATTCTCGTGCCGCGCGTCTCCTACCTGTGGCAGGAAGAGGTCCAACTGGTCGAAGGCCTGCCGGGCTTCCTGGTGCGCAACCCCGACGGCACGATCGCCGACGCCAGCGGAGCGATCGCCGCAGCCGCGCCGTTCACCCGCGAGGTCAGCGACCTCACCGCCTCGCTGTCGTACGAGATGGACAACGGGCTTACCTTGTCGGTGTGGGGGCGCAACCTGCTCGACCACCGCGAGCTCGGTACGATCTTCGACACCCCGGCGCAGCCGCGCGGCATCTCGGGCTATCCGAACGACCCGCGCACCTACGGCGCGACGGTCCGGTTCGGCTGGTAGCGCATTGGCCGCTCGAAGCGGGAAGGGGGCCTCCGGGCCCCCTTTTTGTTTCTCGCCGCCGGGCTTTCATGGTCATCTGGGCCATCCGGCACACAATTGCGCTGACGCGATGGGGCCGGACCAGGGGGAGGGGAACGGCCATGGGCGTCGGACAGGTCATCTCGGACACTTTCGGAATGGTGAAAGCGCGCTTCGGCTCGCTGCTGGGACTGTGGGCAACCTACTTTGCCCTCACGATGGGCGTCTTCATCGGCATGGCCATCGCCATCGGGGCGACGGGAATGGCCAGTCTCGCAACAATGAGTGGCAGCGACGCGATGAGTGCCGAGGGCGCGATGGCGGGCGGCGCTGCAATGGTTCTGGTCGTGATCGTATTCTATCTGGGGTACCTGCTGGTGGCGATGGCGCAATATGCCTCGCTGATCATCATGGCCTCCCCGACCGAGCGGCCCACTTTTGGTGAAGCCCTGGGCGCGGGCTGGCGGGCGGCGCCGGCGCTTCTGCTGCTGATGATCGTCCTGGTTGTCGGCTACATAGTGTTGAGCGTGCCGCTCGCGATTTTCGTCGCGGCTTTTCCCACGATGGGCGATGGGGCGAGCGCGATATTCCTTGTGCTGCTGATACCGGTGCTGGTGTGGGCCGGCTGCCGCCTGTCGCCGCTGTTCGCGGTGATCGCGGTCGACCGGGTGCGCAATCCGTTCGCCGCAATCGCCCGCGCGTGGCGACTGACCCGCGGGCACGCCCTGACCATCTTTCTCGCCACGCTCGCCTTCATGGTGATCCTGGTCGTGGTTTGCGGTGCGGTGCTGCTGCCCTCGATCGGCATGCTGAGGAGCATGGCGGATCCGGCAGCGATGGCCAGCGGGGAGGCAATGGGTCAGGCCCTCGGCGGCATGGCGCTGTTCGGCGTGAGCGTGCTGGTGGTGAGCGTGCTGTTCAACCTGCTCTATTGCGCGTTCATGGCGGTCATCCACGGCACGCTGTCGAGTGCCTCGGACGTGGGAACTGCCGAAACTTTCGCCTGACGGCTAAAGCGACCGGAGTGTCCGGGATGGCCTCGCCCGCAGCAGCGGCAGCGAGGCGCCCAGCGCGAAGGTGAGTACGAGAGCGATCCCGGCCCCGAGCACTGCGAGGACGCGCGGCCAGTCGGGCAGCCACTCGAACTCGAACATCTGGACGATGACCAGCCAGGCCATCGTGCCCCCGAGGCCGAGCGCGACCAGCGCCAGCACGCCGGCAAGCAGCCCGAACTCGGCCAGCTGCAGCGCCAGAAGCTGCCGGGTGCTCGCGCCAAGCACGCGGAGGATCACGGTATCGTAGAGCCGCGCGGCGCGCGCCGCTGCGATTGCGCCGAGCAGCACCGCGATGCCGGCCAGCACGGCGACGCCCGCCGCCGCAAGGATCGCCAGCGAGACCTGATCGAGAATGTCGCGCGCCTGGGTCAGCAGCGGGCCGACCTCGATCACGGAGCTCGACGGGAAACCGCGCACGAGGTCGCGCAGCAATCCGCTCGCCGATGTGCCGGGTGCCAGCGAAAGCGTCGCGGCGAGATTGTGCGGCGCATCGGCAAGCGCGTTGGGGGAGAAGATCAGCACGTAGTTGAAGCCCATGCTTTCCCAGTCGATGCGGCGCAGGCTGGCGATGCGCGCGGTCCGCTCGGTGCCGAGCAGGCCGATGGTCAGGTAGTCGCCGATCTTCAGCCCCGCCGCCTGCGCCAGCTCGAAGTCGACCGAGACCAGCGGTTCGCCGCCGTAGCCGTCGGGCCACCATTCTCCCTCGACCAGCGAATTGCCGTCGGGCAGGACGTCCGAATACGTCAGCCCGCGCTCGCCCCGCAGCGCCCACGCGCCCGGCGGAAGCTCCTCCAGCTCGCTGACCCGGGTGGGGTTGTCCCTGGGGCCGTAGGCCAGCACCGCGCCGCGCATCGTCGGCACCGTTTCGAGCTGGCCGCCCGGCGCATGCCGTGCCACCGTCGCGGTGAATTCCGCAACGCGCTCACGCGGCACGTCGAGCACGAAATAATCGGGCGCGATCGCGGGCACGGAGCGGCGGATATTGGCGTCCAGGCTGGTCTGAATCGCCGCCAGCAGCACGAAGGCGGAGAGCCCGAAGCCGAGCGCGGTGACCAGCGCGCCGGTCTGCGAGCCCGGCCGGTGCATGTTGGCGAGCGCGGCGCGGGCGATCGGGTTCGACGGCCGCGGCCAGCGCGCGGCGGCGGCGCGAATAGCCGTGCCGAGCCCCCACAGCAACAGCAGGACGACGACCGCTCCTGCGAGGAAGGTGGCGCTCAGCAGCGGCTGCGGGGAACCGAGCAGCGCCAGCGCGGCGATCCCGGCGAGCCCGAACACGACCGGCCAGACCGCGCCGCGCCAGGCGCCCGCCAGCGGCGCGACGCGGCTGCGCATGAGCGCCATCGCAGGATAGTGCCGCGCGCGCATCAGCGGCGGCGCGGCGAAGACCATCGCCACCAGCAGGCCGAACAGGGCGGCGCGCAGCAGCGCTCCCGCGTCGATCACGAGGCCCGTGCGCACCGGCAGCAGCTCGCCGAGCGCCTGCGCCAGCAGCGGCGTCACCAGTACGCCGGCCGCCAACCCCGCGAGCGACCCGGCGAGCGCCGCGGTGCCGATCTGCAGCGCATAGATCCGCCCGATGTCGCGGCTCGTGGCGCCGAGGATCTTGAGGGTGGCCACGCTGGCGCGCCGCGCCTCGAGGTACGAAGCGACACCGCCGCCGATGCCGATGCCCGCGATCACCAGCGCGGCGAGGCCGACCAGGGTCAGGAACTCGCCCATCCGCGCGACGAAGCGCTCCGCGCCGGGCGAAGCGCGGTCGCGGGTGCGGATGTCGAACCCGGCGTCCGGGAAGGCTTCCTCCAGCGCCTCCTCGACCGCTTCAGGATCGTCGCCGCCGTCGAAACGAACGCGCGTCTTTGACTGGTACATCGATCCCGGCGCCGTCAGCCCGGCGCGGGCGGGCACATCGAGCGAAACGATCACCGTCTGGCCGAGCTGGAAGCCTTCGCTGAGCCGGTCGGGCTCCTCGTCGATTATCCCGCCCACCGTTAGGTCGGCGGTGCCGACGCGAAAGCGGTCGCCCGCGCCGATGCCGAGGCGCTCGGCGGCGCCTTCGGCGATCCACGCGGTTCCCGGCGCCGGCGCGCCCATCGTGCTGCCGCCCTGCAGCGTGAGCGCTCCGTACATCGGCCAGTTGGCGTCGACCGCCTTCAGCTCGATCGGCGTCGCGGCCTCGCCGGCGCTGGCCATCGCCTGCATGCGATAGCCCCGCGACAGCGTGCCGTAGCGGGCGAGAAATTCGCTCTCCTCGTCGTTCAGGGCGCGCTGCCAGACTTCGACCTCGAGGTCGCCGCCGAGGATGGCGCGGCCCTGCGCGTCGAGCTCCCCGCGGATCGCGCCGGTCAGCGTGCCGATCGCCGCGAGCGCGCCGACGCCAAGGAACAGGCAGACCAGCAGCAGCCGCAGCCCGCGAAACCGCCGGTGCAGGTCGCGGCGGGCGATTCGCCAGGCCGCGGGCCAGGAAAGGCTCAACGTGTCACCTCTGGCGATACGCGAAACGGCAAAAATCGAACGAGGAATGCCGATGAAAGATCGGGTAATTCAATTTGTTGCGCGGAAAGGTGTGTAACCTCCAGGATTTGCATGTTCGGTTGATCGCTGGACGGGGAACAAAAGCTCATAACTCGAGGTCTTGCCTGCTCCGATCAATGTAGGACAGCGAAAATCAGCTTTGGGTCGTGCCGGTGTCGCTCGCGATCTGTCCGTCGGCCAGCGTCACCACCCGGTCGCAGTGCTCGGCGAGCGCTTCGTCGTGGGTGATGATGACCAGCGTCGCGCCGGTCTCGGCGCGGCGGGCGAACAGCAGCTCGATGATGTCGTGGCCGGTCGCGGCGTCGAGGTTTCCGGTCGGCTCGTCGGCGAACACGAGCGGCGGGCGCGGGGCGATGGCGCGGGCTATCGCGACGCGCTGCTGCTCGCCGCCCGAAAGCTGCGTCGGGTAGTGGGTCAGGCGGTGGCCCAGGCCGACCGCCTCGAGTTCCGCCGCAGCTCGGGTCCAGGCATCGGGTTCGCCGGCCAGCTCGAGCGGGGTGGCGACGTTTTCCTGCGCGGTCATCGTCGGCAGCAGGTGGAAGGCCTGGAGCACGATGCCGATGCGGCCGCGCCGGGCGAGGGCGAGCGCGTCCTCGTCGAGCGTCTCGAAATCGGCGCCGGCGACATGAACCGAACCGCTCGTCGCCCGCTCGAGCCCCGAGAGAACCGCCATCAGCGAACTCTTGCCCGATCCCGACGGACCGAGCAGCGCCAGCGTCTCGCCGGTGGCGACGGTGAGGTCGATGCCGCGGAGAATCTCGACCGCCGCGTCGCCTTCGCCGAGAGTGAGCCTGAGGTCGCGCGCGGCGATGGCTGGCAAAGTCGACGGGGCGCTTGTCACGCGGGCGGGATGGCATAGGGATGGCGGGCGGACAAGGAGACTTGCGTAATGAAGTGTCGCGGTTTGGCGGTGCTGGCGGCGGTGCTGATGGCCGGTTGCGGCGAGGACGAGGCCGCCGCGCCGAAAGCCGGTGTCCGGAGCGCCGCGCCGGTCGCGGCGGCCGACGTCGCCGGCCCCGAGCGCCGCATCCTCGCGTTCGGCGACAGCCTGTTCGCCGGCTACAACGTCGGCGAGCGCGAGAGCTATCCGGCGCAGCTCGAGGCCGCGCTGCGCGGGCAGGGGCTCAACGTGCGCGTGACCAACGCCGGGGTCTCGGGCGACACCTCGGCGGCGGGGCTGCAGCGCATCGAGTTCGTGCTCGACAGCATGGAAACGCCGCCCGACCTCGCGATCGTCGAACTCGGCGGCAACGACCTGCTGCGCGCCATCGCGCCCGCCGAAACCCGCGAGAACCTCGGCGCGATCCTGGCCGAGCTGCAGGAGCGCGGCATCCCCACGCTGCTGATGGGCATGCGCGCGCCGCCCAACCTCGGCGAGGCCTTCGTGCGCGACTTCGACGGGCTCTATCCCGACCTCGCCCGCCGCTACGGCGCGGCGTTGGTGCCGTTCTTCCTCGAGCCGGTCTACGACAAGCCCGCGTTGATCCAGGAGGACCGTATCCACCCCACCGCCGAGGGCATCGAGGCGCTGGTCTCGGCGACCGCGGACGACGTGGTCACAGCACTGCCGGATCGGGACGCGCGCTAGATTCGCTCCACCGTCCCCGCGCTCACCCGCCATATCGCCGCTTCGCCTTCGATCGCTTCGAACGGCGCCAGCTCGGTGCCGGTCAGCCAGGCCTGCGCGCCGCCGGCGCGGAGCCGATCGAACAGCGCCTCGCGGCGAACCGGGTCGAGATGCGCGGCGACCTCGTCGAGCAGCAGCAGGCCCGGGCGGCCGGCGACGGCCAGCTCGGCGTGAGCGAGCGTGATCGCGATCAGCATGGCCTTCTGCTCGCCGGTCGAGCAGCTTGCCGCGGGCATGGCCGTGGCGCTCATCGTGACGTCCAGCTCGTCGCGGTGCGGGCCGGTCAGGGTGCGCTGGGCGGCGCGGTCGCGGGCGCGGTGCCGGACGAGATCGGCGGCCAGGCGATCGGGTTCGAGGGGACCTCCCGGGGCATAGGCAAGGGCGGGACGGGCGAACGGCGCGTCGGGGAGACCGGCCAGTTCGGCGGAGACCCGCTCGACCAGCCGCGCGCGCCCTTGGGCCAGCGCCGCGCCGGCCTCGGCGAGCTGCGTTTCGAGCGCATCGAGCCAGCGCGGATCGGGCTCTTCGTCACCCGCGAGCAGCCGGTTGCGCTCGCGCAGCGCCGCCTCGTAGCGCCCGGCGTGGCGCGGGTGGGCCGGATCGAGCGCCAGCGCGAGGCGGTCCATGTAGCGCCGCCTGGCGCCGGCGCTGTCGGCGAACAGGCCGTCCATCGCCGGAGTGAGCCAGCCCACCGCGAGCCATTCGCCGAGCGCGACCGCGCTCGTATCCGCGCCGTTGACCTGGACCAGGCGGCGCCCCGGCCGCTCCTCGCAGGTGCCGGTGCCGAGCATCACCGCCTCGCGCCCGTCGCCGCAATCGAGCGCGGCGCTGACCGCGAAGCCGCCGGCTCCGCCTTCGGCCATCTCGGCGAGCGCGGCGCGGCGCAGGCCGCGTCCGGGCGCGAGCAGGGAGAGCGCTTCGAGGACGTTGGTCTTGCCCGCGCCGTTCTCGCCGAACAGCAGGTTGAGCCCGGCGCTGCCGTCGAGGCGGCTCGCGTCGTGGTTGCGGAAGCGGGTGAGGGTGATCCGGTCGAGCGCCATGGGCGAGGCGATAGTTAGTCCAAGGGGCCGGCCGAGACCACTCGCAAAGGTTGCTTGCCGACTATTAGCGAAAATACCCAACTTGCGGCGGAGTGATTTAGCCTGAATTTGGCCTTAACACCGGAGGAATGGCGGAATTCGGTCATTTCTCGAATTTGGCACGGCTCCTGCAATCAAATCTGCATCGGCGGATAGGCCGCCGAGGACGAATAGGGGAACATTCGAAATGCAGAATCTTTCGCACCTTCTCCGGCACGCGATGGCCGGTGTCGCCGCGGTGTTCATCAGCGGCCTGCTGATGGTCAACAGCCTCGCCGTCTCGGCGAACGAAGTGAGCTCGGTCGCGGGGATCCTGGCATGAACGACCTCGACCGCCACAGCTCCGGAGCCCCGGCGAAGTTTCGGCTGGACCGGGCCGACGGCAAGGTCTTCGGCGTCTGCGCCGGCCTCGCCAGCTACATGAACGTCGATCCGATGGTCGTGCGCCTGGTGTTCGTCGCCGGCACGATCTTCGGCTTCGGCAGCTTCATCCTGATCTACCTGGCGATCGCGCTGCTGGCGGACTGAGTCCGTCAGCGCGCTTTCGCGAACGGCGAGAAGCGGGTGTCGGTGTCGTACACCTCGATCCCCTCGCGCCGCTTGAGGAAGCCGATCACCAGGTAGGTCACCGGCGTCAGCAGCGCTTCCCACGCGGTCTTGATCAGCCACTGCGACAAGACCACCTGCCACAACTGCTCGATCGGCCAGCCTGCGAGGCCGTAGAAGGCCAGCGGATAGAAGATCAGGCTGTCGAGCCCCTGGCCGACCACGGTCGAGCCGATCGTCCGCATCCACAGGAACCGACCCGCCGTCCAAACCTTCATCTTCGCGAGCACGAAGCTGTTGGCGAACTCGCCGGCCCAGAACGCCACCATCGAGGCCAGCACGATGCGCCACGAGTTGCCGAACACGAACTCGTAGGCCTCCTGCCCCGGCCAGCCTGCCGCGGGCGGCAACGCCACGACCACGGCGGCCATGAAGGCCATGAACAGCAGCGCCGCGAAGCCGGTCCAGATCACCCGCCGCGCGTTGGCATAGCCGTAGACCTCGGTCAGCACGTCGCCGATGATGTAGCTGACCGGGAAGAACAGCACGCCCGCGCCGAAAGACCACTGAGCCCCGCCGGGCAGGATCACGAAGCTCGGCTTGGAGGCGCCGATCAGGTTCGACAACAGCAGGATCGCCACGAACGCGGCCATCACGTAGGGGAAATAGCGCAGCCGCGTTTGCGTCGCCGCGTCGCCGTCGAGCCTGGCCGTTTCCCCCATTGCCGAATCCTACCGCGATTTGCCGCGGCGAGAAAGCACGCTATCTGCGCAATCGACGCGCCCGTAGTTCAACTGGATAGAGCACGAGCCTTCTAAGCTTGGAGTTGCAGGTTCGAGTCCTGCCGGGCGCGCCACCTCCCGCTTTCCGGCTGCCGAACCGTTCCAGAACGGGACGGCGGCGGTCGTTAACCGTCCTTCTTTCACCAATAGTTAGGAACAGGCCCTCTAGTCCCCGCGCAACAGGGGAACGAAAATGGCTATTCGTCAGCTTCGGGGAGCGAACGTGCGCCGGTTCCTTGGAGATCAGCGCGGTAATACCATCGCGATTGCGGCCGCCTCGATGCTGCCGATCATGGCCCTGATCGGCGGCGGCGTCGATATCGCGCGCGGCTACATGGCGCGCACCCAGCTGCAATCGGCGTGCGACGCCGGCGTGCTCGCCGGCCGCCGCGCGATGAGCGTGAGCGGTGACTATGGCGACGACGAGCGGGCGAAGGCCCGGCGCATGTTCGACTTCAACTTCAATCCCGCGACGGTCGACGCCTCCGACACCGAGTTCGAGACCGTCGACACCGAAGCGGGCGAGGTCACCGGCACCGCCAGCACGGTGATGCCGACCGTGATCATGACCATCTTCGGCAAGGAGACCATTTCGCTCAACGTCGAATGCATGGCCGAGCTGCAGATCGCCAATGCGGACGTGATGTTCGTGCTGGACACCACCGGCTCGATGGCCGGCAGCCGCATCGCCGGCCTGCGCGACGCGGTCCGCGACTTCCACAAGACGATGAACGCTGCGGTCAAGGAGGAAGGCACCCGGATCCGCTACGGCTTCGTGCCGTACTCGATGACGGTCAACGCCTACGAACTGATACTCAACGGCGATCTGCCCACCAGCTATTTCAACGACACGGCCAGCTATCAGTCTCGCGAGGCGCTGTTCAACACGGTGTATCACCAACCGACTGTCACTGCGCAGCCCACGATCAACCAGACCTACGGCAGCGCGATCAGCCAGTCGGAATGCACCAATTACGGCAATAACCGCTACCCGTCGAACGGCGCGAACCCGGAGAGCAGCGGTTCCGCGCCCGGCAACATCAACACCTACACGTACAACTGGGTCTCATGGGTCAAGACGGGTACGCGCGGCAACGGCGCCAACCGGGTGGACATTGGCACCTGCGTGCGCCGGCGCACGCATACGCTGACGACGCACACCACAAAGTACAGGTTCACGCGCTGGCGCTACAAGAAGCTCAATCTCGACGTTTCCGCCGTGCTCGGCCTCGGGGGCGTGCCGATCGGAGTCGACATCACCAATGCGATCGCCGACCAAGCGGGCTGGTACGACAGCCTGACCCTGGCGAAGAACAACGGCGTCACCCTGCAGAACGTCGGCACCGCCAACTACAGCTGGGGTGGCTGCATCGAGGAACGGGACACGGTCAACGGCAATAGCTGGAGCCCGGTGCCCGACGGCGCCTACGACCTCGACATCGATCTCGAGCCGGACTCGCCCGCGACTCGATGGCGGCCGTATTTCGGGCCGCTGGTCTTCGACCGTGGCAGTCATGCAGCACAGGAAACGACCACCAACCGGGCGAGCGAGCCCGAAAACTGCCCGGCGCCGATGATGCTGTTCCGCGATGTCGAACTGTCCGACGACGTGGAGGACGTGCCCGACTGGCTCGAGTCCTATCTCACCGGACTGGTCGCGCGGGGCAACACCTATCACGATATCGGTATCATCTGGGGTGGACGCCTTGCCAGTTCGCGCGGAATCTTCGCGGACAACGTCAACGAAGGCGACAACCGCTCGATCAGCCGACACATGATTTTCATGACCGACGGCGCGATGGAGCCGAACATCACCGGCTACAATGCGTACGGCCTGGAATGGCTCGACAACCGCATCGCGCCCCAGAATGCCAGCCTCGCCACAGTCACGGCGCGCCACAACGCGCGCTTTCTGGCGGCGTGTGAGCAGGTCAAGGCGCAGGGCGTCACGCTGTGGGTGATCGCTTTCGGTACCACCCTGACCACCAACCTCCGGAATTGCGCCAGCGACGGGCGGGCCTACACCTCGACCAATACCGAGCAGCTGCGCAACACTTTCAAGTTCATCGCCTCGCAGGTCGCCGATCTGCGGCTGGGGGCCTGATCCGGTGCGCGCCGCGAAACCCACCCTGCTGCGACGCCTCGCGGGCGACGACCGCGGCGCCACGATCGTCGAGTTCGCGATCGTCGCGCCGGTGTTCATCGTGCTGCTGCTCGGCATCTTCGACTTCGGGCACATGGTCTACGCCCAGTCGGTTCTGCAGGGCGCGGTGCACGCGGCGGGCCGCGATTCCGGCCTCGAATCCGGCGCCGACTTCATGGACAGGATCGACGAGAAGGTGCGCGGCCAGGTCGGCAACATAGTGCCGCATGGCAGCGTGCTGACCTCGCGCACGAACTACGAGAGCTTCAACGACGTCAACAAGCCCGAGGACTTCGTCGATGCCAACGGCAACGGCGCATACGACGGCAACGAGTGCTTCACCGACGTCAACGAGAACGGTCAATGGGACGAAGACCGCGGTCTCGAAGGTCTCGGCGGCGCGGACGATGTGGTGCTCTACACCGCGACGCTGGAATACGACCGGCTCGTGCCGCTGTTCCGTTTCGTCGGCGGCGCGGAGCGGCGCACGATGGCCGCCAGCACGATCCTGCGCAACCAGCCGTTTGGCGACCAGGCCGCGCGTCCCGAAGAACAGATCTGCCCGGCATGATCGCACCTCGTTCCCGCACCGGCACACTGCGCGCGTTCCTGGGCCGCCTGGCGCGCGACGATTCGGGCGTGGCGTTCATCGAAATGGCCTATGCCGCCCCGTTCCTGATGCTGCTCGGGCTCGGCGGGATCGAGATCGCCAATTACGCGATCCTGCACATGCGGGTCAGCCAGATCGCGGTCTCCCTGGCCGACAATGCCTCGCGCGCGAAGCAGGAAGTGGTTTCCGGCGTGCCGCGCATGCGTGAGGTCGACGTCAACGAGGCGTTTACCGCCGCGCTGCTCCAGGCCGGCCAGCTCGACATGGAGGCCAACGGCCGCCTGATCCTGTCGAGCCTCGAGGTCAACGCCGACGGCGGACAGTGGATTCACTGGCAGCGCTGCTTCGGCGACGCGCCGTATTCCTCGAGCTACGGCGAGGAAGGCGAAGGCGCGGTCGGGACCGACCTGACCGGGATGGGTCCGGCCGGCCGCCAGGTCCAGGCCGAGCCCGGCTTCGCGATCATGTTCGCCGAGGTGGCCTACGAATACCAGCCGGTAATCCTCGGCGACTTCATCGGCGACAAGAAGGTCAGCAAGGTCGCGGCGATGTTCGTGCGCGACAACCGCGACCTGTCGCGGCTATACAATCCCGCCCCCGGCGCTGCCGTCAACGACTGCGACTAAAAGAATCCCGCCAAAGTATTCACCCAGAACACCGTTACGATTGCAACCGGTCTTGATTGTGTCATCATTCGGGACAGGGCGATTGTATTGATTGCCAGGCACCGGCGCGGTGACCTACTCCTTCCACACCTTCGGATGCGCGTTGTTTCCAGGCTGACGAGGTTACCGCAAGACCGCGGAACGTTGCGGCCACCCAGGGTTGGAGAAAACGCATGGTTCTCGCACTTGCTCCTGACGTCGTCGTCGAAATCGAAGGCCAGGTGGCCAAAGTTCAAAGCCTCATCAAGCAGCACCGCCGCGTCGAGCTGAGCCGTTTGCGCGACGAAACCGCCGAACTGCAGGTGATGCTGGCGGAGGCCGCTCGCGAAGCGAGATTGGCAGGGCGCTGAACTTCCCGTTCGTTCCTGCGAGGCGTCGTCCGGGTGATCAGCGCGGCTTCGGCTCGCCCTGCACCACCGGCACGACCGGCGGGTAAGGCATCACCATCGTGCCGTCGGGCGCGGCGGTGAAGGTGGTCTGCGTCGGATAGGCGAACTCGAGGCCGTTGGCGTTGAACGCGGCGAGAATGCCGAGCGAGACCGCCTGCAGTGCCTGGTGCGCCTCGGCCACCTCCTCGCTGTCGACTTCGAAGTAGAGTTCGAAGTCGATCGAGCTCTGGCCGAAGCCGCGAAAGCTCGCGCGCACGAAGCGGTGCCCGGCGCGCTCGACCTCGGCCTGCATCAGCGCCGGGATGCGCGCCGCCTCCGCGGGATCGGTCTGGTAGATCACGCCCACCGGTACGTGGAACCGGAACGTCTGCCGGCCCGTGTAATTGGTCACTTCCTGTGCCAGCAGCTGGGTGTTGCCGATGATCCTGAGTTCGCCGCTCAACGAGAGAATGCGGGTCGACTTGAGGCCGATCTGCTTGACCGTGCCGGTGACGGGGCCCTCTTTGCCCTGGTAGGTGATCACGTCTCCGACCCGGAACGGCTTGTCGAAGATGATCGACAGCGCCGCGAACAGGTCGGAGAAAATGCCCTGCGCGGCGAGGCCGATGGCGATGCCGCCGATGCCGAGCCCGGCGACCAGTCCGGTGACGTTGGCGCCGAGATTGTCGAGCACGACGATACCGGCGATGGCGAATACCGCGATCGACACCAGCAGGCGGATGATCCCGACCGCGCTGGCCAGGTTGCCCGGGTCGCCGTCGTGGCCCGTCGCGCGTTGCTCGACCATGCCGATGACCAGCGCCCGCGCCCAGAACGCCACCTGCAGCGCAACCGCGACGGTGAACAGGAAGTCGATGGTCTTGCCGATGTCGGCGGGGGGGTGGAGGTAACCCTGGACCAGCTGCAGCGCCAGCGCGACCAGGAACCACAGCCGCGTCTTGCGCACGACGGCGGTCAGGACCTCCGCAAAAGGGTGGCCCGGCCCGAGCCGCTTGGCGGCGCGCAGCACCAGCGCCCTGACGCCGTAGAGCAGCACCACGATGCCCGCGGCGACCGCAAGCGCGGTGGAGATGTCGCCCAGGTTCTCGATGACCCAGGCAAGGACCGGAGTTCGCGTGCTTCCCATGTTCAGCCCGCCTCGCGCGGCGGCGGCGTCGGGTCAAGGGGGTGCATCTGGTCGTAATGGGCCAACGCGCTCTCCGGACTGCGGGAAATCTCGGAGAGTCTAGGCAAGCAATTCCTAACGCGCCAGTCACCCTGTGCTGTCGGATTTCTTTACAGGCCCGATAAAGGTTACCGCGGCGATAACCATCGTCCGGCGCGGTAAAGCGGGATTTGCCGAAACTGGCACGACTCGTGCGATGCTATCGGTACCCAACCAAGTCTTCGAACGAGGCGGGGCCGAACCCCAACCCCCCAAGTCTCCCGGCCCCGCCTCCCCGAAGATCCGGTTCACCCCCAAAACCAAACCGCTTAAGGGCCGCCCATGGCCCGCAAGTCCTCGTTCCCCCCCGTGATCGCCCCCGATGCGCGCGTGCTGGTGCTCGGCAGCCTGCCCGGCGAACGCTCGCTCGCCGCAGGGCGATATTATGCGCATCCGCAGAACCGCTTCTGGCACCTGGTCGGCAAGGTCATCGGCGCCGATCTGCAGCCGCTCGGCTACGAGGACCGGCTCGCGGCGCTGCTGGGGGCCAAAGTCGGGCTGTGGGACGCTGTCGCCTCCGCGCACCGCATGGGCAGCCTCGACGCCTCGATCCGCGCGGCCGAGCGCAATTCGCTCGCCGAGCTCGTCGTCTCGCTGCCCGAGCTTCGCGCGGTCGGGTTCAACGGCAAGGCTGCGGCGCGCATCGGCGCGCCGCAGCTGGCGGGAACCGGCCTCGCGCTGGTTCCGCTGCCCTCGTCGAGCCCGGCCAACGCGGCGATGCCGCTTGCCGAAAAGGAACAATTATGGGGCCGGCTGGGCGATTTTCTGCGCTGACTCTTGCCTCCGTCCGGCGCACGCCCCATTGAATCGACCATGACCAAGCGATTTCCCACCGGAAAGGCCGCCATTGCCGGCGCGATCGGCTCGGCCGCCGTCGCCGCCGCCGTTCTCTACGTCAATCGGCGCAAGGAGAAGAAGAACCGGCCCGACCAGCCGGGTCCGATCCCGAGCGGCGAGCCGCCGGAGACCGACTGATGGAACCCGTCGGACAGGTCGAGGGACGCGCTTATCCGTTCGGCCTCAAGAATGCCGATACCGACATCATCATTCCCGCGCGCTGGCTCAAGACCGTGACGCGGGAAGGGCTCGGCCGCGGCGCGTTCGAAGCGCTGCGGAAGGACCCGGGCAACGTGTTCGACAACCCCGTGTTCAAAGGGGCCCCGATCGTCATCGCGGGCGACAACTTCGGCTGCGGGTCGAGCCGCGAGCACGCCGCCTGGGCCTTGCTCGACATGGGCGTGAGGGCGGTGATCGCGCCGAGCTTCTCGGACATCTTCAGCGGCAACGCGTTCAAGAACGGCATCCTCACCGTGGCGCTGCCGCAGGAGCAGGTCGACCGGCTGATGGAGGTCGCCGAAACCGACCCGATCGCGATCGACCTCGAGAGCCAGATCGTCACCACGCCGTTCCAGGACCGCTTCGCCTTCGAGATCGACCCGTTCCGCAAGCATTGCCTGATGGGCGGGCTCGACGAGGTCGGAATTACGCTGACGCACGAGGACGCGCTGATCGATTACGAAGCGCGGATGGCGGCGCAAAGACCCTGGCTCGCGCGCGGAACCGGGCTTGCCGCCTGACGCCGCGCGGCGCTATTCGCGCTCAACACCTTATCGAAGGAATCGTCACATGGCCGACTTCAAGGACCGCGAAAAGGGCGAGGAGCGCAAGTTCGCGATGGATGCGGAGACCGCATTCCGCGTCGCCGCGCGCCGCAACCGCCTTCTTGGCCACTGGGCGGCCGAGCAGATGGGCCTCGGCCCCGAGGAAACCGAAGCCTATGCCAAGGCGGTGATCCAGGCCGATTTCGAGGAAGCGGGCGACGAGGACGTGATCCGCAAGGTGCTCGGCGATCTCGTCGCCGCCGGCTGCGAGGTCGACGACGCCGCGGTGCGCGCCGCGCTCGAGGACAAGTCGGTCGAGGCCCGGCGGCAGTTGATGGGCGAGTCCTAGGATCCGGCCATGGCGATGCCCGCAGCCGAAATCGAAGCCCTGATCAAGGCCGCGCTCCCTGACGCCGAGGTGCAGATCGAGGCGCTGGTCGACGACGGCGATCATTACCTCGCGCGGGTCAGTTCCGCCGCCTTCGCCGGAAAGAGCCGCGTCCAGCAGCACAAGCTTGTGTACGAGGCGCTCGGCGGGCGGATGGGCGGCGAGCTGCACGCCTTGCAACTGGCTACCAGCGTTCCCAACTGAATTCCCGAGCAAGGAACCAAGGGTCAGCCATGTCGGATACCAACGAGCGCCTCAGCCAGATCGTCAACGATCACGACGTCGTGCTGTTCATGAAGGGCACGCCGCTGTTTCCGCAGTGCGGGTTTTCGAGCCGCGCCATCGCGATCCTCGATCATTGCGGCGTCGCCTACGAAAGCGTCGACGTGCTGCAGGACATGGATATCCGCCAGGGCATCAAGGCGTTTTCCGACTGGCCGACGATCCCCCAGCTTTACGTCAAGGGCGAGTTCGTCGGCGGCAGCGACATCATGATGGAGATGTACCAGGCCGGCGAGCTGCAGCAGTTGCTCGACGAGAAGGACGTGGCCAAGGCGGACTGAGCCTTTTACCCGTCACCCCGGACTTGTTCCGGGGCCCAGCTTCCTTTTTTGTCCGACATCGCTTGCCGCTAACCGGGACCCCGGAACAAGTCCGGGGTGACAACGGGTGTTCAACCCGGCGCCGGCACTGCCTCCTCCGGCGGCTCGGCCGGCGTGCCGCACGTCATGCAATAGCGGAAGAACGCCATCTTGCGCGTCTCGCATGCCTTGCAGCGATCATAGAGCGTCATCCCGCAGTGGATGCAAAAGTTCGCTTCGGCATCCCCGGTGGTCGCGGTGGGCCGGTCGCAGCCGGGGCAGATCTTCGCCGCGACCTTCTTGAAGGCTTCCTCGTGCGAGACGTGGCGCCGCCGCTCCTGCTCGGCCTGCGCCTCGGTTTCCTGCCGTTTGGCCAGGTAGGTGCGCATGTTCTTGATCAGGAAGTGCCCCGCCGCGAGCGTCAGGATAATGCCGACCGCGTAGCGGACATAGCCGCCGTAGCTGGGCAGGTAGGGCACCAGCTCGACGAAGAACACGAACACCGCGGCCAGCACGAACCCGCGCATCAGCGGCCAGTGATCGCTCTTGCGCTTCCTGACCACCATCCACGCCGCGATCCCCAGCATCGGCAAGGTGATCAGCAGCCGCATCAGGAACACGCGCAGCTCCTGCATGAAAATCGCGCGCTCCTGCGCGGGCAGGGCGTCCAGCTCGGTCTGATAGGCGCGCTCCTGCAGCGCGCTTGAACGCTGGTCCATCGGCAGCCGCTCGTTCTCCAGCGCAGCGATGGAGGTCTCGATCGTGCGCTCGTTCGCCTTGAGCTGCTCGAGCGCGCGGGTGCGGGCGATCAGCTCCGAATCCTGCGCTGGATCGGTCGTGGCGGTGCGCGTTGCGATCCACGCCCGAAAGGTTTCGGTGCCGTTGGTCGAAGCCGTCTGCGCCTGTTCGAGCTGCAGCCGCGCGATCTCGAGCTGGTCGTCGATCGCCGCGCGGCGCACGTCGATCGCCGAGATTTCCCGCTGGATTCGCAGCTGCTCGGCGGTCGGTGCCGGCGGTTCGGCGAGCACTTGCTGGTCGACCAGCGGCAGGTCGCCGATGACCAGGTTGCCGAGCCCGACGATGAAGGCTGCGAACACGATCGACACCAGCCAGAGCACGACACGATAGGCGCGCTCCGGCACGCGAACGCCCTTGACCAGATCCATATGATTTCCCCCCCGGCGGGGTACGCTAGGCCTGTGCGGCCGGGGTGTAAATGACCGCGCCTGTCAGTCCACCAACTCGCGCACGTCGGTCAGCTTGCCGGTCACCGCCGCCGCCGCTGCCATCGCCGGGCTGACCAGGTGCGTACGCGCGCCGGGCCCCTGGCGGCCGACGAAGTTGCGGTTGGAGGTCGAGGCGCAGCGCTCGCCCGGAGGGACCTTGTCGGGGTTCATGCCGAGGCACGCCGAGCAGCCCGGCTCGCGCCATTCGAGCCCCGCTTCGGTGAACACCTTGTCGAGCCCTTCGGCCTCGGCCTGCGCCTTGACCAGCCCGGAGCCGGGGACGACGATAGCCCACTTCACGTTCCGTGCCTTGCGGCGGCCCTTGAGCACGGCGGCGGCGGCGCGCAGGTCCTCGATCCGGCTATTGGTGCAGCTGCCGATGAACACGTTCTGCACCTCGACCTGGTCCATCCGCTGGCCCGGCTCGAGGCCCATGTAGTCGAGGCTGGTCCGCGCCGCGCGCTGCTTGCCCGGGTCGGCGAAGCTCGCGGGATCGGGAACCACGCCGCCGATCGCCACGGTATCCTCCGGGCTGGTGCCCCAGGTCACCGTCGGCTCGACCCTGGTCGCGTCGATCACCACCGACTTGTCGAACGCCGCGCCCGGGTCGGTGTGCAGCGTGCGCCAGTAGGCGACCGCCAGGTCCCATTCCTCGCCCTTCGGGGCGAGCGGGCGACCCTTGAGATAGGCGAATGTCGTGGCGTCGGGCGCGATCATGCCGACCCGCGCACCGCCTTCGATGCTCATGTTGCAGACCGTCAGCCGGCTTTCGATGCTCATCGCCTCGAACACCTCGCCGCGGTATTCGATCGCGTGGCCGGTGCCCCCCGCGGTGCCGATCGCGCCGGTGATGTGCAGGATCAGGTCCTTGGCGGTGATGCCCGCGCCGAGCTCGCCCTCGACGCGTATCTCCATCGTCTTGAGGGGCCGCAGCAGCAGCGTCTGCGTGGCCAGCACGTGTTCGACCTCGCTGGTGCCGATGCCGAAGGCCAGCGCGCCGAGCGCGCCGTGCGCGGCGGTGTGGCTGTCGCCGCAGACCAGCGTGGTGCCCGGCAGCGTGAAGCCCTGCTCGGGCCCGATCACGTGGACGATGCCCTGCTCCAGGCTGGTGGCGCTGAAATAGCGCACGCCGAACTCGGGCGCGTTGCGCTCGAGCGCGGCGAGCTGATCGCGGCTTTCCTCGTCGGCGATCGGCACGCGATTGCCGGCGGCGTCGACGCGCGGCGTGGTCGGCAGGTTGTGGTCGGGCACGGCCAGCGTCAGCTCGGGATGGCGGACCTTGCGGCCGTTGAGGCGCAGAGCCTCGAACGCCTGCGGGCTGGTCACTTCGTGGACGAGGTGGCGGTCGATGAACACGAGGCAGGTGCCGTCCTCGCGCCGCTCGACGACATGTTCGTCCCAGATCTTCTCGTACAATGTGCGCGGTTTGCTGGCCATGGGGCGCAGATGGCCCCGCGCGCGCGGCAAGGCAAGCGCGTGCTGTCTTTGCCCCGGGCAAGAACCATTTGAGGCGGCAGCGGCACGAACCCGGGAGGGGGATCGTCCGCAATGGATCACGGCGGGGTTCCGGAGGAGGCGCGCTGCTCTCGCATGGAGGCGAGAATTCTTCGCCGCGCGCCCCCTTCGCGATTCGGCCGGCTGCGCCCATGTGCGCGGGCGCGGCAGGCTGTTCTATTGAGAGGGCCGCGAAACGCGTATGGTGGAACAATGACCTGGCTGCTGCCCCTGCTGATCGTGCTGGCGACCATCGCGGCGATGGAGGGGATCGCGTGGGCGAGTCATAAGTACGTGATGCACGGCTTCGGCTGGGCCTGGCACCGCGATCATCATGAGCCGCACGACAAGGCGCTCGAGAAGAACGACCTGTTCGCACTGGTCGGCGCGGCGTTCAGCATCGCGCTGTTCGCATCGGGGTCCGAATGGGTGATGGGCCGCGAGGCCTGGTGGCCGGGCACATGGCTGGGCCTCGGCGTGCTCGGCTACGGGATAGTCTACACGCTGGTCCATGACGGGCTGGTCCACCAGCGCTGGTTCCGCTGGGTGCCGAAGCGAGGCTACCTCCGGCGCGTGGTTCAGGCGCACCACCTGCACCACGCGATGGTCGGCAAGGAAGGCGGGGTCAGCTTCGGCTTCGTGCTCGCGCGCGACCCGGCGGCGCTCAAGCGCGAGCTGGCGGCGCAAAGCAAGGCGGGCGCCGTCCGGCTGCGCGATGCCGCCGGGTGAGACGGGGCGTTGCTCAGGCTATCTTTCGATAGGCTTTTCGCGAACTTTATTAGCGAGTAGAGTGAGTTCAGCGTGACTCGCCGGCCGCGCTCGCCGCCGGGTCGGCATCGGGGGAGGAGTGATGCGGGTACCGGTTGGCGCTGCGGCGGCGGGTGACTGCGCAGCTTCCGTCGGGCGATCTCTCCAGCCTTCTCGCGGCGATAGCTGAATGTTCGCATTTCAGGCCCTGCTTGTCCTCACGGCCGTGAGCGGATTGCTGGCGGCCGTCTTCTGGGTGAGGGTGGCCGCGAGCCGCTCCCTGGACATGGCCAGCAGGCTCGACGGCACCGAACGGCTGGCCCACCGGTCGAACCGCCGGGCCTTGTCGTGCGCACTGATCGCCAGCGGGTTGACGGTCCTGATCGCACTGGCAGCCTTCCTTGTCGGCAACGGCGCCGGTGCGCTGTGATGGCCGGGGGGCTCGTTTGTTGCTTACCGTTGCCGCGCAAAGTCGCTAGAAGCATGGCCAAAATGCCGGGCCTCAAGGCTTGCTTAGGGGGTATATGGACGAAGTAAGCGTAGAACCGGTCCGCCGCCGCCGCCGCAAGAGCGCGCGCAAGCGGGCGGCCACATGGCCCGAATACTGGCGTAG
>Ga0307505_10000319_pt1 | contig 56002 bp, 46 predicted proteins | sample 23_S_MG_FD_202183 | JGI IMG/M metagenome (GOLD analysis project Ga0307505, IMG submission 202183) | Soil microbial communities from Populus trichocarpa stands in riparian zone in the Pacific Northwest, United States - 23_S | ecosystem: Environmental > Terrestrial > Soil > Riparian zone > Trees...
ACGCCGACTACGTGAAGAACATGATCACGGGCGCGGCGCAGATGGACGGAGCGATTCTGGTGGTGGCGGCGACGGACGGCCCGATGCCGCAAACGCGCGAGCACATTCTGCTGGCGCGGCAGGTGGGCGTGCCGGCGATGGTCGTGTTCATGAATAAGGCCGACGCGGTCGACGATCCCGAGTTGCTGGAACTGGTGGAACTGGAAGTGCGCGAATTGCTGAGCGCTTATGAGTTCCCGGGCGACGACATTCCGGTGGTGCGCGGCAGTGCGTTGAAAGCGCTGGAAGGCGATCCCGAATGGGAGAAGACGGTCATTGAGTTGATGGATGCGGTGGACAGCTACATCCCGACGCCGGAGCGCGACATTGAGAAGCCGTTCTTGATGCCGGTGGAAGACATCTTCACGATTCAGGGCCGCGGTACGGTGGCCACGGGCCGCGTGGAGCGCGGCAAGGTGAAGGTGGGTGAGACGGTGGAGATCGTCGGCATTCGCCCGACAACCAAGACAGTGGTGACGGGCGTGGAGATGTTCAAGAAGCTTTTGGACGAAGGCACGGCCGGAGACAACGTCGGTCTGTTGCTGCGCGGTCTTGAGCGCAAGGACATTGAGCGCGGGCAGGTGATTTCGAAGCCTGGCTCGATCACGCCGCACACGAAGTTCAAGGCTGAGGCCTATGTGTTGTCGAAAGAAGAAGGTGGACGGCACACGCCGTTCTTCACCGGCTACCGGCCGCAGTTCTACTTCCGCACGACGGACGTGACGGGAGTGGCGCATCTGCCGGAAGGAGTGGAGATGGTGATGCCGGGCGACAACGTGGCGATGGAGATCGAGTTGATCGCGCCAATCGCCATGGAGAAGGGTTTACGCTTCGCGATTCGTGAAGGCGGCCGTACGGTCGGCGCCGGCACCGTCTCGGACATTGTTGAATAGGAATTACGAAAATGCCACGCGATAATATTGTGCTTCAGTGCGGCGTCTGTAAGAGTCGCAACTACGTTACGACGAAGAATAAGAAGACAACGCCTGACCGGTTGGAATTCAGTAAATTCTGCCGTCGTTGCCGTCAGCACACTGATCATAAGGAAACGAAGTAACAGCCCTGCGTCTTTATGACGAAGGGGTATAGTGTCAACGGTTAGCACGTCGGTCTCCAAAACCGAAAGTCCGGGTTCGAATCCTGGTACCCCTGCCAGTAACAGCGTGAGGCCGCCTGATTCGTAGTCAGGTGCTCGAAGATCGGCAGTAGCAAGACAGTTCAGGAAGTTTATGGCTGAAACAGACAATCCAGATGCCCGAATAGTGGGCGCCCGAACGGCGCGCTTTAACGACGGGCCAGAAAGCAAGCCGGTCCGCCGCGGCGAACATGGGCCGAGCCTTTTTGACCGCATCGGGCAGTTTTTGCACGACGTGCGGGCGGAGCTGAAACGTGTTTCGTGGCCGAGCGCCAATCACGTAAAGAACACGACGATCATTACCTTGATCGCCGTGATCTTCTTCTCGATTTATTTGTTCGCGGTGGATCAGGCTCTGTCGCGGCTGATCTTAGGGTTGGATTGGGTATTGGAAAAGATCGCAGGGTTTTTGGGCCTCGCCTGAAGAAAAGGGTTTTAGATGCTTCAGTGGTTCATTCTTCATACGTACTCGGGACACGAGAAAAAGGTGCGCGATAGTTTGAAGGCGCGTATCCGGGACACCGATCTGCAAAACGAGATCACCGAGGTCCTGGTGCCCACCGAAACCGTGGTCGAGATGCGCGGTAACAAACGAATCGAATCGTCGCGCATGTTCTATCCGGGTTACGTACTGGTACAGATTGACTGCGACGAGCGTGGCCACATCCCTGACAACGTGTTTCACATGATCAAGTCGACGCCCAAGGTGACGGGCTTTGTTGGCGGCCACAATCCCACGCCGCTGACCCCGCAGGAAGTCGACCAGATCGTGAATCAGCAGGCCGAGGCTGCAGAGAAGCCGAAGCCGAAGTTTTCGTATGCGGCAGGTGAAACTGTGCGCATCAAGTCGGGGCCGTTCCAGAGTTTTACCGGCAAGGTTGAAGAGGTTAATGAAGATAAGTCGACGCTGAAAGTGACGGTGACGATCTTCGGCCGTTCGACGCCGGTGGAATTGAACTTCCTCGATGTTGAGAAAGTGACGTTTGCGGAAGAAGAGTAAAGATGGCAAAGAAGATTACCGGTTACATCAAATTACAGGTTCCCGCTGGTAAGGCGAATCCGGCGCCGCCAATCGGACCGGCGCTCGGTCAGCACGGCGTGAACATCATGGAGTTTTGCAAGGCGTTCAACGCCAAGACCGCGCAGATGGATCCCGATCTGAAAATACCGGTCGTGATCACGGTTTTTGCGGATCGCTCGTTCACGTTTGAAACGAAGACTCCGCCCGCGGCTGATTTGCTGAAGAAGGCCGCCGGCATCCCGAAAGGATCGGGCAAGCCGAACCGCGAGAAGGTCGGAGCGATTTCACGAGCGAAGATCGAAGAGATCGCCAAAACAAAAATGCCTGACTTGAACACGACGAGTTTAGAATCGGCCATCCGCACGATCGAAGGCACTGCACGGCAGATGGGCCTGACGGTCGAATAGGATTTGAGAGGGAGGGATTGAAACACATCCCGCTTGCACCTCGGAGTTGATAATGAAGAAACACGGAAAGAAATACCGCGCCGCGATGGAGAAAATCGACGCGGGAAAGAAATACGATCTCGATTCAGGCGTAGCCAAAGTCAAAGAGATCGCGTTCGCAAAGTTTGACGAAACAGTTGAATTGACGGTCTGGCTGGGCGTTGATCCACGCAAAGCGGATCAGCTCGTACGCGGCACGCTCGTACTGCCGCACGGCCTCGGCAAGACTAAAACCGTGCTCGTGATCGCCCAGGGCGACAAGCTGCGTGAAGCCGAGGAGGCGGGCGCGGATATCGTCGGCGGCGAGGATATTGTTACCCGCATCAAGGGCGGCTGGACGGATTTCGACGCCGTGATTTCCACGCCCGACATGATGCGTCTTGTCGGTCAGCTCGGAAAGATCCTCGGCCCGCGCGGCCTGATGCCTAATCCGAAGACCGGCACCGTCACGTTTGACGTGGCGACCGCGGTTAAAGAAACCAAAGCCGGTAAAGTCGAATATCGCGTCGACAAGACGGGCGTGATTCACGTCGGTGTCGGCAAAGTTTCGTTTGAGAACGACAAGCTGCGCGAGAACGCGAAGGCGCTGCTCGACGCGGTGGTGAAAGCGAAACCGGCGACGGCCAAGGGCAAGTACGTGAAGAAAGTGAATCTTGCCTCGACCATGAGCCCGGGTGTTTTGTTGGATGAAGTGGCGTTTGCAAAGTAAAGCGATAGGAGCTGAAGCATGAAATCAAAGGCACAGAAACAGAAGGATCTCGAGGCTCTTGTCGAACAGTTCAAGAACGCAAAGGCCGCGATGCTGGTTGGCTTTCAGAAGATGTCGGTCGCGAAAGACCAGGAGCTCCGCAATCAACTGCGTGAAGCCGGTGTTTCGTACGAAGTGGTAAAGAACACGCTGGCGCGGATCGCGGCGGAGGGCACGGAGCTCGAACAGGCAACCGAGCACTTCAAAGGCGTAACCGCGGTGGCGTTGAGCCAGGGCGATCCGGTTGGATTGTCGAAGGCGATTTCGAAGTTTTCGAAAGCGAACCCGGACATTTTTACTTTCAAGGTCGGTATTGTCGAAGGCAAGGTGGTGGAGCTCCGCGACGTGGAAGCCATCGCGAGTTTGCCGTCGAAGGAAGAGTTGATTTCGAAGGTAATGTTTTTAATCAATTGTCAGGCGCAGCGTCTGGTGACGGTCATTTCCGCCGTGCCGCGTAACCTGGCTGTAGTCGTTAAGCAGATCGGCGAGCAAAAGACCGCTTAGGATTTTTGAGGAAGGATAGAAAGGTAATCATGGCAGCAACACGCGAAGACGTAATTGAGTTTCTTAAGAACATGACGCTTTTGGAGGCCTCGCAACTCGTGAAAGAGTTGGAGGAGACCTTTGGCGTCTCAGCAGCAGCGGCGGCGGTAGCCGCGGCTCCAGCGGCCGGCGCCGGTGGTGGTGAAGCGGCAGCGGCAGCGGAAGAGAAGACGGAGTTTGACGTCGTTCTGCAGGCTATCGGTGGCAACAAGATCAACGTGATCAAGGTCGTCCGCGAGGTTACGGCGCTCGGTTTGAAAGAAGCGAAGGATCTCGTTGAGGCCGCTCCGAAGGCTGTGAAGGAAGGCGTTTCGAAGGAAGAAGCTGAGACCATCAAACAGAAGCTGACTGACGCAGGCGCGACCGTCGAAGTTAAGTAAACCCGTCCCCAGATTACGCGGAGCACTGTCAAATCTGCGCAATCTGTGGTTAACTTCTTCTTTGCTTGACACTGGAATTGTTAGTGGCTAAGTTAAGGGAGTATTGAGGCGCTGGCGTTACTCCCAAAAAATTTGACGGAAGTTCAGCCGCTTACGCGAAACAAGCGGTCAGGGCATTGTGCGCTCTGACCGCCGTTTTGGCGTCTCTGAAGGTTATTTGGCAAACGGAACTTGGTAATTTCATAAGGAATCTCACATGTCTGCAAATCTGCTTCAAACAATTAATACAGGATTAGGACGTCGTACCAGTCAGGCGCCGGAGAGAGTCGACTTCTCCAAGATTGCCACTGCCGTGCGAATCCCTAATCTCATCGAGATTCAGCGTGAGTCGTACAACCGCTTTCTGCAGATGGATCTGTTGCCCGAAGAACGTGAGGCAACCGGACTGCAGGCAGTTTTTCAATCGGTCTTTCCGATCTCCGATTTTCGTGGCACCGCCACGCTCGATTTCGTCGAGTACCAGATCGGCAACTGGCAGTGTAAGTGCGGACGCCTGGAAGGTCTCAACTACCTCCGGTCGAACTGCAAGAACTGCGGCGCGACAATTAAGGTCAATCCGCTCGCGGCTGGCGAGACGCTCTGCCATCGTTGCGGTACGTTCAACTTTGTTCGTCCGACCTTGTGCGAAAACTGCGGTGAGCCCGTCGGTCTGAAACACAAGCACGATCAGCAGGAGTGTCAGGAACGCGGCATGAGCTACAGCGTTCCGCTGAAGGTGAAGATCCGGCTCACTGTCTACGACAAAGATCCGGACACGGAAGTGTTGTCGATCCGCGATATCAAAGAGGAAGAAGTGTTCTTTGGCGAGATTCCGCTGATGACGGACAACGGCACGTTCATCATCAACGGCACCGAGCGCGTCATCGTTTCGCAGTTGCATCGCTCGCCCGGCGTCTTCTTCAAACGCGGCGCGCTTTACGTCGCGAAGATCATTCCGTATCGCGGTTCCTGGGTCGAGTTTGAATACGACCAGAAGAACCTGCTTTACGTGCGCGTCGGCAAACGAAAGTTTCTGGCGTCGATCTTCCTGCGGGCGCTTGGTCTCTGGTTCAACCAGAAAGTCGATCTCAAATCGCTGCGCACCGATTCGCAACTGGAAGACGCGGTCAAGAACTCTTCGTTCACTGACGAAGACATGCTGAAGGCGATCTACGTCACCGATGAGGTCCGGCTCGAAGAAGGCCGCCTGTTGCTTCAGGTGCCGGAGAACGGCCAGACGAATCTCGTCGGCATGAAGGTCGATTTCGACATCAAGGGCCGCGGCCCGGATCCGATCGTTCGCAGTGGCAAGAAAGTCACTTCGTCTGCGCTCGAACAGCTTCGCAAATCCAATATCGGAGAAGTGGAGATCGACTCGGCGCAGCTCGAAGGCGCTTTCACCGTTGCCGACATCGTGAACACCGAGAGTGGTGAAGTCGTTCTCGAAGCGAACAACGAGATCACGCCGGCCAAACTACAGGAGATTATCGAAGCCAGCATTACCAACTTCGCCGTGTTCTTCCCCGAGCGCGATGACGTTGGTCCGGTGCTGTCGTTGACGTTGAAGAAAGACGTCATCACCAAGCCGGTGGACGCGCTTCTGGAAATCTACCGCAAGATGCGCCCGGGCGATCCGCCGACCGTGCAGACTGCTTATCGCCTGCTCGAAGCGATGTTCTTCGATCCGCGGAAGTTTGACTTCTCGCGCGTTGGCCGGTTGAAGTTCAACATCAAGATGGGCAAGCCGGAGCGCGAGCGCATCGACGATCCGTTGCTCTCAGCGCATGACTTTTACGAAGTGGTTACTTACGTACTGAAGATGCGTAAGAACCCGTCGGAATTTCAGGCTGACGACATCGATCACCTTGGAAATCGCCGCGTGCGTGCGGTTGGTGAGTTGCTGGAAAACCAGTTCCGCATCGGCCTCGAGCGCATGGAGCGCGCGATCAAGGAGAAGATGTCGATTCATCAGGAAATGCAGACGACGATGCCGCGCGACCTGATCAACGCCAAGCCGGTAACGGCTGCGGTGCGCGAGTTCTTCGGGTCGAGCCAGCTGTCGCAGTTTATGGACCAGACGAACCCGCTGTCGGAGATCACGCACAAGCGTCGTCTCTCGGCACTGGGACCGGGTGGTTTGTCACGCGAACGCGCGGGATTCGAAGTCCGCGACGTTCACCCGACGCACTACGGTCGCATCTGTCCGATTGAGACGCCTGAAGGTCCGAACATCGGATTGATTTCGAGTCTGTCGTGCTTCGCGCGTATCAATGAATTCGGATTCATCGAAGCGCCTTATCGCAAGGTGAGCGATGGACGCGTCGTTGAGTACGTGCGCGTCATAAATGGTGGCGACACGAAGTTAAAACCGGGCGATCACGTTCCGACTGAAGACGTCGAGAAGGCAAACAAGAAGCTTAGCGCTGAATCGCGCCGGGCTGAGGTTGAGCCGTGGCCGTTCTACCTGACGGCGTGGGAAGAGGACAAGCACGTCGTCGGTCAGGCCAACATCGGACTCGATGAAGAAGGCCACATCATCAACGAGCGCAACGCAGCCCGGAAAGCCGGCGAGTTCATTCTCGCGCTGCGCAAGGACATCGAGTACGTCGACGTTTCGCCGAAACAGCTCGTGTCTGTTGCCGCGTCGTTGATTCCGTTCCTCGAAAACGACGACGCGAACCGTGCGTTGATGGGTTCGAACATGCAACGTCAGTCAGTGCCGCTGCTCCGTGCGGAAGCGCCGTACATCGGCACCGGTATGGAGAAGGTCACGGCTCGTGACTCCGGTGCGGTTGTGGCCGCGAAACGCGACGGCGTGGTCGATTACGTCGACTCCGAGCGCATCATCGTTAAGGCGGATCACAACGTCGACGGCACGATCTCGCGCGAAGTGACAGCGGACATCTACACGTTGATCAAGTTCAAGCGTTCCAACCAGAACACCTGTATCAATCAACGTCCGATCGTCCACGTCGGCGAGCGCGTGGAGAAAGGCCAGGTCATTGCTGACGGTCCGTGTACGGACCGCGGCGAGTTGGCGCTGGGCCGCAACGTGCTAGTCGCGTTCATGCCGTGGCGCGGTTACAACTTTGAAGACGCGATCCTCGTTTCCGAGCGGCTTGTGAAAGAGGACTACTACACCTCGATTCACATTGAAGAGCTCGAAATTGAAGCGCGCGACACGAAGCTGGGACCGGAAGAAATCACGCGCGACATTCCGAACGTCGGCGAAAACATGCTCCGCGATCTCGACGAGAGCGGCATCATTCGCATCGGCGCTCAAGTGAAGCCGGGTTCGATTCTGGTCGGTAAAGTCACGCCGAAGGGCGAGACCCAGTTGACCGCGGAAGAGAAACTGCTGCGCGCGATCTTCGGTGAGAAGGCCGGCGACGTGAAAGACGCTTCGCTGGTCAGCCCGCCGGGAATCGACGGCACGGTGGTCGACGTTCAGGTCTTCACCCGCAAGGGCCAGGAGAAGGATCAGCGTTCACTCGCTATCGAACAGGATGAAGAAGATCGCCTGCGGCGCGACCTTGAAGACGAAATTCGTATCCTCCGCGAACAGCGCGACGAGCGAATTTACGAACTGCTCGAAGGCCGCAAGCTTTCGGTGGACTTGACGTCGAATCGCGAAGTCGTAATCGAAAAGAACATTCCGATCACGCGCGAGATGTTGAAGGCGGTCGAACCGAAGGCGCTGCGCAAAGTGCAACTCGCTTCCACGCGACTCGACATCGGCGCTGAGATCAAGGAGTACGAAGACCGCACCGAACGGCAGATCAAGATCCTCTCGGACATCTACGAAGAGAAGATCGCGAAGCTGCGTCAGGGCGACGAGCTTTCACCGGGCGTTATCAAGATGGTGAAAGTGTTCATCGCCATGAAGCGCAAACTGTCGGTCGGCGACAAGATGGCCGGACGTCACGGTAACAAAGGCGTCATCGCCCGGATTCTTCCGGAAGAAGATATGCCTTACTTGCCGGACGGAACGCCTGTCGAGATCGTGCTCAATCCGCTCGGCGTGCCTTCGCGTATGAACGTGGGTCAGATTCTGGAGACGCACCTCGGCTGGGCCGCGCGCGTCCTTGGTTTGCACTTCGCAACGCCGGTGTTTGACGGCGCGAGCGAAAAAGAGATCAAGCAGAAACTGCAAGATGCAGGCAGGCGTGCGGCGGATCTCGGCTTGCCGGAGATCGTGAACGAGTCGGGCAAGGCTGTGCTCTACGACGGGTTGAGCGGTGACCCGTTCGAACAGAAAGTTACGGTCGGTTACATCTACATGCTCAAGCTGTCGCACCTCGTGGACGACAAGATCCACGCGCGTTCGATTGGGCCGTACAGTTTGATCACGCAGCAGCCACTCGGCGGTAAGGCTCAGTTTGGCGGCCAGCGTTTCGGAGAGATGGAGGTGTGGGCGCTCGAAGCTTACGGCGCGGCACACATTCTTCAGGAACTGCTGACGGCGAAGTCTGACGACGTGGCGGGACGTTCGAAGATCTACGAAGCGATTGTGAAGGGTGAGGCCGACTTCGATCCGGGTCTACCCGAGTCGTTCAACGTGCTCGTTCGCGAGTTGCAGTCGCTGTGTCTCGACGTTGAGTTGATTAATAAGAAAGCAGCCGGTGATGGCGCAGGGCAGGAAGACGGCGTTGGTGAAGCGATCGTCACTAGTGCCGTGGAGGCCTAAACGTAGGAATATTTGCCACAGACTACACGGACAACACGGACTTGGTTCAGACAGTGTTCGTCCGTGTGAGTCAGTGGCAGAAGTAACGGAGAAAAGAAGTGTTCAGATTCCAACAAGAAAAGACGCAACTGGCTCCTGATTTTGAAGCTATCCGTATCTCACTTGCGTCACCGGAGAAGATCCGGCAATGGTCGCATGGTGAGGTGACCAAGCCTGAAACAATCAACTACCGGACCTTCAAGCCCGAGCGCGACGGACTCTTCTGCGCGCGAATTTTTGGTCCAGTGGCGGATTGGGAGTGTCTCTGCGGTAAGTACAAACGCATGAAGCACCGCGGAGTGATCTGCGACAAATGCGGCGTCGAAGTAACCCAGGCAAAGGTGCGCCGCGAGCGTTTGGGCCATATCGATCTTGCCAGTCCGTGTTCGCACGTCTGGTTCTTTAAAGGACTGCCCAGCCGCATCGGCCACCTGCTCGACATTCCGTTGCGCGAGCTCGAAAAAGTTCTTTATTTCGAGTCGTACATCGTGATCGATCCCGGCGACGTTCCCGGATTGAAAGAGCGAGAGCTTCTGACCGACGAGCGCTATCGCGAATTGGTGCGCGATTATCCCGCGCAGTTTGTCGCGAAGATGGGCGCCGAAGCGATCAAGGAACTGCTCGCGATGGTGAACGTTGAAGAACTCTCCGTCGATCTGCGCAAGCGGATGAAGGAAGAGACTTCGCAACAGAAGAAGCTGAAGTATTCGAAGCGGCTGAAAGTCGCGACCAGTTTCCTGAAATCAGGAAACCGGCCCGACTGGATGATCCTCGACGTGATTCCGGTGATTCCACCTGAGTTGCGCCCGTTGGTGCCGCTGGATGGCGGACGTTTTGCGACTTCTGACCTGAACGATCTTTATCGGCGCGTTATCAATCGCAACAACCGTCTCAAGAAGCTGATGGAGCTGCGTGCGCCGGAAGTCATCGTGCGTAACGAAAAGCGCATGCTTCAGGAAGCGGTCGATGCGTTGTTTGACAACGGCCGCCGCGGTCGTGTGCTGCGCGGGGTGAACAATCGCCCGCTGAAGTCTTTGAGCGGAACGCTCAAAGGCAAGCAGGGACGTTTCCGTCAGAACCTGCTAGGCAAGCGCGTCGACTATTCAGGACGTTCAGTGATCGTGGTTGGTCCGGAGTTGAAGCTCCACCAGTGCGGTCTGCCGAAGAAGATGGCGCTCGAGCTGTTCAAGCCGTTCATTTACAACCAGCTTGAGAAGCAAGGTCACGCGGCGACGATTAAGCAGGCGCGCGAGATGGTCGAACGGCAGGAGCCTGTCGTTTGGGACATTCTCGAAGAAGTGATTCGCGAGCATCCGGTTCTTCTGAACCGCGCTCCGACGCTGCACCGTCTCGGCATTCAGGCTTTTGAGCCGGTGCTGGTCGAAGGCAAGGCGATCAAGATCCATCCGCTTGTCTGCACGGCGTTCAACGCCGACTTCGACGGCGACCAGATGGCGGTACACATTCCGCTCAGTCCGGAAGCGCAAATCGAAGCGGCGGTGTTGATGCTTTCGAGCAACAACATTCTGAGCCCGGCCAGCGGTCAGCCGATCGCGGTGCCGTCGCAGGACATCGTTTTAGGTATTTACTACCTGACGCGCGATCGTCCGGGCGCAAAGGGCGAGGGCCGCGTGTTTGCTTCGCTTGAAGAGGTGTTATTGGCTCTCGATGCGGGTGAGGTTACAACTCAAACGCCGATCAAACTCCGCATTCACGGCGATTTGATCGACCTCGTCCAGGAGCACGATCCGCAGGACATCCTGCGTGCCGTCGTTCAGGACGAAGTGCACCGGGTCATCAACACGACCGTGGGCCGCGTGATCTTCAACGACTCGATTCCAGCCGGATTGCCATTCATCAACGGCACGTTGAAGAAGAAAGGTCTGCAATCGCTGGTCAACTACTCGCACATTCGTCTCGGTCACGAGATGACTGTCAAGATGCTCGACGATCTCAAGACGCTCGGCTTCTTGTACGCGACGAAGGCGGGTATCTCGATCGGTATCGACGATTTAGTAACTCCGCCGTCGAAGAAAGGCCTGGTTGACAAGGCCGATAAGGACGTGATCGCGGTCGAGCAGCAGTATCAAGACGGCGTTATCACTAACGGCGAACGCTACAACAAGGTCATCGCAATCTGGTCTGAAGTAACCGACAAGGTCGCCAAAGAGATGTTCAAGGCGATGGACGATCGCGAACGCTCGAGCGGCGAACTGAATCCGATCCTTGTCATGAGCGATTCGGGAGCTCGTGGTAGCGCGCAGCAGATTCGTCAGCTCGCCGGTATGCGTGGTCTGATGGCTCGCCCATCGGGTGAAATCATCGAGACTCCGATTCAGGCAAACTTCCGCGAGGGCTTAAACGTGTTGCAGTACTTCATTTCAACACACGGCGCTCGCAAAGGCTTGGCTGACACGGCTCTGAAGACTGCGGACTCGGGTTACCTGACCCGCCGTTTGGTTGACGTCGCCCAGGACGTGATCATCAGCGAAGACGACTGCGGCACGTTGCGCGGTATCTCCGCTAGCGCGATCGTCGAAGGTGGCGAGGAGATCGAGTCATTGCGCGACCGCATCGTTGGCCGCACAGGGCTCGACGACGTCACCGACCCGATTGAAGGTTCGGTGATTGTCGGGGCCAACCAGGAGATCGACGAGGACCTGGCTGCCGAGATTCAACGTTCGGGCGTGCAGCGCGTGCGTATTCGTTCGGTTTTGACCTGCGAATCGCGTCGCGGTTGCTGCATCAAGTGTTACGGACGCAATCTCGCAACTGGCCGACCAGTCGAGATCGGCGAAGCGGTGGGTGTTATCGCTGCACAGTCAATCGGCGAACCGGGCACGCAGTTGACGATGCGTACGTTCCACATCGGTGGTACCGCTCGTCTGGAAGAGTCGTCGAAACACGAAGCTCGCCAGGACGGCACGGTCAAATATCTCGACCTGCAAACGGTCAAGAGCCGCAAGGGCGAACGCATCGCGATGAACCGCAACGGTTCGGTGCTCATTATTGACGACCGTGGCCGTGAAGCCGCGCGTTACCAGATCGTTTACGGCGCACACATCCTCGTCGAGGACGGCAGCCGCGTGACGCAGGATCAACTGATTGCCACGTGGGACCCGTTCACGTTCGCGATCCTTACCGAAGTTGCTGGACACGTTAAGTTCCAGGATCTGAAGGAAGGCGTGACGTTTGACGAAGAAGTGGACGAAGTGACCGGTCAGTCGCGCATGGTCGTGAAAGACTCGCCCGATGAAAAGAAACAGCCGCGTTTCGAAATCCGCAGCGCCAGCAACAAGGTGCTGAAGACTTACCAGATGCCGGTGCGCGCGAACCTTATGGTGCAGGACGGTGAAGAAGTCGAGCCGGGTGACATCATCGCAAAGATTCCGCGTGAAACGACCAAGACCAAAGACATCACCGGCGGTTTGCCGCGCGTCGTTGAGTTGTTCGAAGCACGGCGTCCGGCGGAAACGGCGGTCATGTCTGAAATCGACGGCACCGTTACACTCGGAGCTATTTCAAAGGGCAAACGCAAACTGATCATCACCGGCGACGACGGTGAAGAGCGCGAGTACGATATCCCGCGCGGCACGCACATCAACGTGCAGGACGGCGATCGTGTACGCGCCGGCGAAGCGTTGATGGACGGCCCACTCAATCCGCACGACATCTTGCGCGTGCTGGGTATGAGCCGCTTGCAGGAATACCTCGTGAACGAAATTCAGGAGGTCTATCGCCTGCAGGGTGTGAACATCAACGACAAGCACATCGAAGTGATTGTTCGCCAGATGTTGCGCTGGGTGAAGATCAAGGAAGTCGGCGACACGGAGTTTCTGCTCGAAGAGCAGGTCGATCGTTTCCGCTTCCAGGATGAGAACGAGCGCGTGAGACAGGACGACGGTGAAGTCGCACAGGCCGAACCGCTGCTGCTTGGTATCACAAAGGCTTCGCTCTCGACCGACTCGTTTATCTCGGCGGCGTCGTTCCAGGAAACCACGCGCGTGCTAACCGAAGCGGCGATTTCCGGCCGCGTCGATTACCTGCGCGGGTTGAAGGAAAACGTGATCATGGGTCGATTGATTCCGGCCGGAACCGGCATGGAATACTATCGAAACGTCGACATCGAACGCGACGAATCCATCGATCAGGCGCGCGAGCGCGACCTCGAGGAGTTTCCGGACATCGTCGGCGGTCACGACATCGTGTTGCCGTCGCGCGAACCGTTAGTCGTCTCGGCCACTCCGGTTGCTGATGGCGACGGCGCCCCAGCCACGGTCGCCGCTCCCGAAGAGGAATAGCACCTTCCACCAAACCCATCCGTGTACTCTGTGTGTTGACACGGAGTACACGGATTTTGCTATGAACGCGAAACAAATTCAGAAACTCCCGGGTGCAAGAAAAATTGCGATGCCCGAGTTTGTTTCGCCACAACTCGCAACTCTCGTCAAAGAAGCGCCCAAAGGTAACGAGTGGCTTCATGAGTTGAAGTTTGATGGTTATCGTTTGTTGTGTCATGTGGAGCGCGGCCATGTACGGTTATGGACCAGAAACCAGAAAGATTGGACGGAAAAGTTTCCGGGCGTTGTGAAAGCGCTGAAGGCGTTGAAGGTGCAGAGCGCGATACTCGATGCGGAAGTGGTCGCGATGGACTCGTCGGGCCGCAGCAGTTTTCAGATGCTCCAGCAGGCGATTCACAAGACGGCCGGGAAAGGTTTAGTTCTAGAAGTTTTCGACGTGATCTATCTCGAGGGTTTCAGCCTGAAGCGAACGCCGCTGGTGGATCGCAAGTGCGTGCTCGAGCAGTTGATATCGACCGCGGGTAAAGACGGCGTTTTGCGTTACAGCGATCACGTTGAGGGAAACGGTCCGAAGTTTTTGAAACAGGCGTGCGATTTTGGCCTTGAAGGGATTGTTTCGAAACTGGCGAATTCGTTGTATGAATCGACGCGCAGTCATAGCTGGCAGAAGATTAAGTGCCTCAAGCGGCAGGAGTTTGTGATTGCGGGTTACACGTTGTCTGATAAGGGATTGCCGTTTAGTTCGCTGGTTTTGGGCGTGTATGAAAAGGGCAAACTGATCTACGCCGGGCGCGTCGGGACCGGGTTTAGCAACAAACTGCGCGCTGAATTGAAGAAGACCTTGGATCGAATCAAGCGGCCGACGAAACCGTTTGAGGTAATACCGAAAGATCCGGATCTGCGGCGCGCGGTGTGGACTGAGCCGAAGCTTGTGGGCGAAGTTGCGTTTGCCGAGTGGACCAACGAAAACATCATCCGCCATCCGTCGTTTCAGGGAATGCGTGAAGACAAAAAGGCCACCGAAGTTATCCGTGAGAATCCCTCTTAATGTAGAGGTACCGCCTCTCTGACCCTGGAATCAGGTAGCGTTCTGCGTCCAGCAGTTTTTCCCCACCAAACAACAACAACGTCGCTCCGTCCGGTGCCCAGTCAAGTAGAACAGGGATTTTTTGGATAAACTGGTCCAACGCACGCGAGGTAATGAACTCAACTTGCGGCGCTTCAATCTCTTCAAAACGCCGCGCGATGATCGTCCCCGTTCGCCCGGCTTCCTTGAGCGCCTCACGCAAAAACACAGCCTTTTTCTGTGACGATTCGATCATCGTCACCTCTAAATCCGGCCGCGCGATCAGGCAGGGAAGGATCGGCAAGCCCGCCCCGGAGCCGATGTCTGCTATCTTTGCTCCGTGCGGCAGGTGTTCCAGCAACACCAGCGACTCCAGCACATGTCTGGTGGCAAACTCTTCCGGCGAACAAGGCGCCACCAGATGAAGGCGATCGTTCCAGCGAGTGAGTAAACTGTAGTAAATCCCGAGTTTCGTGGCCGTATCTGACGAAAACGGGAAATCGATTGTGCGCCAGTTCGCCAGCAGAGTGTTTCTGAATCGTTCCAGTTCGCCTGCCATGATCAACCTGAACAGAGCATAGACCATGATCGACGATTTTGTTGAGCAGCATAAGCTGCTGGGAAAAGCAGTTCCCGAAATCATCAACGCGTACGCCGCTGCCTTGGAAACGCGGCGCGTGACTCCGGCCGCCACGCCTGCGGACCTGGAAAAGTTGTTCGACGAGCCGTTGCCGGAACAGGGAATTCCGATTGAAGACATCCTGCGGCGGTTTAGTGAAGACATCGAGCCGAACGCGATGGGCGTTCCGAGTCCGAAATACTTCGGCCAGTTCAATCCCACGCCGTTGCCGATCGGCGTTTGGGCTGACGCTTTGTCGTCGCTTTTGAATCAGAACGCGGGCGCGTGGCGGAATGGCCCAACGTCCGCGATGATCGAGGCGCGCGTGATTCGCTGGCTGTGCGATCTACTCGATTACGGTCCGCAGAGTTTTGGCACATTGGCGAGCGGTGGTTCGGAGGCGAATCTGATCGCTTTGAAGTGCGCGCGCGATCGGGTTGCGGCGACAATCAAGGACGATGGTGTGCGTTCGGCTGGGAGCGATCTGATTGTTTACGCATCCGAACAGTGTCACTACTCGATCGACAAGAGCGTCGATCTGTTGGGATTGGGCCGCGCGAGTTTGCGCAAGATTCCGACCGACGAACGATTCCACATTCGCACTGATGTCTTACGCGAACAGATCGCCCGCGATCGTGCTGAAGGACGCTTGCCGTGTTGCATTGTGGGCGTCGCCGGTACAACTTCAACCGGTGTGATCGATCCACTCGAAGATCTGAGTGTTATCGCTCGCGAAAGCGAGCTCTGGTATCACATCGACGCCGCTTACGGTGCTCCGCTCGCGTTTTCGTCAAAACACAAAGACAAGCTTCGCGGAATAGCGCGGGCTGATTCGATCACGTTCGATCCGCATAAGTGGATGTTTGTGCCGTTTGCTTGCGGTGCGACGCTGGTGCGCGAAGGCGGCCGCGTGTTGCGCGATTCGTTTGATATGAGCCCTGAATATCTGAGCGAAGATCGTGGCGGCGCTGACGTCGAGTTTGATTTCTTTCGTTACGGGCAGATGGGCACGCGCCGTTTCAACTCGCTGAAGCTCTGGATGGCGTTGAAGTTCATGGGCCGCGAGGGTTATGCACAAACCGTCGAGCGGCAAATCAATTTAACAAACTATCTCGCTTCTCAACTCGATCGACTGACCGGCTTCAAACGCGTCGGTGAAGTCGAAACGGCGGTTTGTTGTTTTCGTTACCTGCCGGACTCCGTTTCCCGCCTGGACGGCATCGAACAGGATCGCGTGCAGCAGCAATTGCAGCAAACAATCGAACGCAGTGGTGAAGCATGGCTCACCACAACTATCCTGCACGGACGCCGCGCGATGCGCGTGAACATCAACAGCTTTCTAACCGAGCAGCGTCACGTCGACGTCTTGTTAACAGCGCTCCAACGCGCAACTGCCACTCTATGAAACTCCTGACATCGGTTTTTCTATTGCTTTTAATCGCCGTGCCTTGCGCGGCCCAAAAGTCGCTGCCTGCGATCAAATCTCAGGTCGACTTCGACACGCTTTCGGTCACCTACGACGCAAACACACCCTACGCACTCCCTCACCTGATGTTTGTGATCGATCGCAAAGACAACAACAAGATCTACTACGTCAACAAAAAGCGCTTCAGCTTTCACAAAGACTTCGTCAACGGCACATATCTTTCACTCGAACGCGGCCGCGAGTTTTTCGAAAACAACTACCTGAAACTCAACCGCCGCTTCATCCTCGGCACGATCGCGTATCAAACGCCGCTGCGCCGCTGGACCTTCGAATTCTGGGAAGGTGATCTGATCCCGTCAGACCAGATCCAACTCACTTACGACATCATTAACAAAACGTTCTTCACTCCCGTCGCTTTCAAACCGAATTCTTTGCGCCAAGACGAAGCATCGAAATCGCTGGCAGGCGTACAGCGCATCCTGCAAAGCGACATCGCGAAGGAACAGGAGTATCAGGCACTAAATATTGCGAAGGGTCTCGGCCGCATCCACATCATCGACAAGCTCGACGATCACGTTGAAATCGGCTTTAACGAGATTCTGGTTTTAGATGAAGTCCCGGTTCAGCTTCCGCCCGTCGCCGGCATAATCACGTCGCAACCGTCAACGCCGCTCTCGCACATCAACCTGCTCGCGAAAGGTTGGGGCATTCCCAACGCGTACATCAAAAACGCGAAGGAGCTGTTCAAGCAGTACGACGGCTGGTGGATTTCGTTTGAAACGTTGCGCGAGAAGTACACGATCAAACGCGCTGACATGAACCAACTGCGCGAGTATCAGCGGCGGCAGGCGCAGCGGCTCGACGTGATGAAGCCGCGTTTCAACCTGAACGAAACGCGCCTGCTCGACCTGGCCCAACAGCGCGCGCGATCGAGTCTTGCGTTCGGCGGCAAGTCGGCCAATCTGGGCGAGGTGCTGAACGCGCGTCTGCCGTCGATCGTCGTGCCGCCCGGCTTCACGATCCCGTTTCATTACTACGACGAGTTCATTAAACGAAACGGTCTCGACGAGACGATCTTCGGTTTGCTGAACGATCAGAAATTCGTTCACGATCCGGCTTACAGGCGCGAGCAGCTAGTGTTGCTGCGGCAGAAGATCGAAGGCGCGGAGTTTGATCCGGGGTTGCGGCAGAAGATCCTCCAAAGAGTCGAGCGGGAATATGCGGGCAAGGGTTTGTTTGTGCGCAGCTCTTCCAACTCGGAAGACCTGCCGAATTTCAGCGGTGCCGGGCTATATACGACTGTGCCGAACGTTCGCGGCGATCAGGAATTGATCGACGCAATTAGGAAGGTTTGGGCTTCGCTGTGGAACTTCGAGGCGTATGAAGCGCGCGAGCGTGCGAGTGTGGACCACTCGAAGATCTTCATGGCCGTGCTGTTGCAGGAAGGAATCAACTCCGAAAGCTCCGGCGTCATGATCACCGCCGATCCGTTCGACCGCGAAAACAGTGGCGCGATCTACATCAGCGCGAAGCGTGGCTTGGGAATCAAAGTGGTGGAAGGCCAGCGCATCGCGGAGCAGATCATCTTTCGCCCGCGCACCAACGCGATTCAGGTTCTGACCCGCTCTGCCGAAGACAGCTTGCTCACGTTTGACGAGAAAGGCGGCGTGAAGGAAGTGCCGATCACCGGCGACCGCGTCGTGTTGACGGACGACGTGATTCGCCGTTTGGTACGCGCCGCTGGCTCCATCAAGCGCGTCTTTGGCGCCCGCGACCAGGACATCGAATGGGCCTACATGAAAGGCCAAATCTACATCGTCCAGTCGCGCCCTTTCATCCCGGGTACGTAGTTACGGCCGGAGCGCGGGCGGCCCGCTCGCAAGAGCACACAGTGCGCGGCCCAACACTGCGGGCGAGCCGCCCGCGCTCCGGAGAAAGCTTGCCGGTAGTTGACGTTGACAACTGCCCGGCCGCTCAGGTATAAGGCCCGGGCAATGATTAATATCGATCGCGGCCATCATGGATACTGGCATCACCACCACGCGGGTGGCGGGCTGCGATCGTGTTGCATGCGCTGACGAAAAATTTAGAAGCGCAAGACGATTCCAAAACCCGCTGCCGAAACCAACCCGGCGGCGGGTTTTTGTTTTGAGTTCAAGCTTTAGCTTGTGCGGTCGGCAGCCTAAAGGCTGAACTCAGAACGCTGAACTTCTTTTCCGATGATTTCGAGAATCCCAGCAGGAATGCGTTACTACATCGGCGCCGAGGCACGGCTGCGGCGCACGATTGAAGACACGGCAATGTCTGTGTTCGCGGCGTGGTCCTATGAAGAGGTGATCACGCCGTCGGTCGATTATTACGATCTGTTCGAACAAGGCATGGGCCAGGCGGAGGCGCAGCGCGGGTTTCGTTTCACGGATAGCGACGGGCGATTGTTAGCGCTGCGGCCGGACGTGACGAGCTCGGTAGCGCGTATGGCGGCGACGTTGTTGTCCGAACGGCCGCGCCCGTTGCGCTTCTGTTACGCGGCGCCGGTGTTTCGGCAGCAGCCGCAGTCGCATGCTGAATGGCGCCGCGAGAACACGCAGCTCGGTTGTGAGTTGATCGGCGTCGGTGGTCATGAGGCGGATCTGGAAGTGTTGCGCTTGGCGGCGGAGATTCTGTCGCGTCTGAATCTGGATTCGAGTTATGTGATCACGATAAACAACGTCGAGATCTTCAATGGCGTGGCGGCGCATTTGGAGTTACCGGCGGCCGCGCGAGAACAGTTGCGCCGCTTGATCGACACGCGCGAAACCGCGGAATTGCAGCGGTTTCTCAACGGTTTTGCTAACTCCGAAGGCCGGGCTTTTCTGCAACCGACGCAACTGACCGGTAAGCGAGACGTGATTAGCGCGATGCGCAAAGTGATCGCAAACTCGCGATCTGTCGCCGCGCTCGACTCACTTGAAGAACTGTGGAGCGCGATCGAGTCGTTGGGCCTCGCCGATCATTTTGAGATCGATCTCAGTGATGTTTCGAGTCTCGACTACTACACGGGTTTGAGTCTGAAAGTGTTTATGCATGGCGCCGGGACGAGTGTCGGACGCGGCGGGCGGTACGATGGTCTAACAGGAAACTTTGGCCGCGCGGAACCGGCGGTTGGTTTTGTGCTCAATCTCGATGCGCTCACGGAAGTGCTCGCGCGAAGGATGTCGAACGTCTGATGAGCCACAAAGAAGCACAAAAGGCACACGAGGTACAAATGTGTGTTCGCAACATCCTTTGTGCCTCTTTGTGGCACTCAAACTCTTGAAGCAAAGGCCCTGATGATTACGATTGCGCTCGCGAAAGGCAGGATGCAGGACGACGCGCTGGCGTTACTAGCGCGCGCCGGCGTTCATGTTGCTGAAGAGGCTCGCAATTCGCGGCGTCTCGCGTTCACGGATGATTCGGGCAAGTACCGTTTCATTTTTGTGAAGCCGGCGGATGTTCCGGTTTACGTCGAGCATGGGATTGCGGATTGTGGCGTAGTTGGACGAGATGTGCTGCTCGAGTCGCAGGCGGATCTTTTGTTGCCGCTCGATCTTGGGATCGCGCGCTGCCGGATTGTGGTGGCGGCGGCTGATGCGGAGATCATGACGCGTAGTCTCGGTATGCTGCGCGTGGCGACAAAGTACTCGCAGATCGCGGCCGCGCATTTCGGCGCGCGTGGTATTCCGGTCGAGATCATTCAGCTTTCGGGATCGGTAGAGCTCGCGCCGGCGCTGGGGCTGGCGGATTTGATCGTTGATTTGGTGGAGACTGGAAGAACGCTGCGAGAGAACGGTTTGACGGTGGTCGATGAGATCGCGGAGTCGACGGGGAAGTTAGTGGTTAATCGCGCAAGTTATCAACTCAAGCCGCAGGCGATCTCGGAACTGGTCAAAGCGTTAGAGGCTGCGATGAATGCTCGGGAGAATGCTTCTGTGGAGAAAGGTCAGCCTGCTTGATTCGGATCGTGCGCCAAGGTGAAGTCGGTGGGCTGATGTCGCGGTTAGCGGCGCGTTCCGTGGCGCTCGATTCGGATCTGCTCGCGCGGGTTGCGTCGATCATTGATGACGTGCGCATGCGCGGCGACGAGGCGTTGATCGAGTACACGAGAAGGTTCGACGGTGTAGAGCTAAAGCCGTCTGAGTTACGAGTCAGCGAGGATGTACTGCGTGGTTCTGCCGCGAAGGTTGATAAGGGAACTCTTGCGGCGCTGAGAGTGGCGATCGAGAACGTGCGGGCCTTTCACGAGCGGCAAGTAGAGCAGTCGTGGGAGATCTCGCGGTCGGAAGGCGTGCGATTGGGCCAACGCATCACTCCGCTTGAACGGGTTGGGTTGTATGTGCCCGGAGGAACGGCGGCTTATCCGTCGTCGATTGTGATGAATGTCGTTCCGGCGCAGGTGGCGCAGGTAGAACGCATCGTCGTCACGACTCCGCCGCGTACGCTGGCCGAGAATCCGGCTGTTGGTGCTGCCCTGCTGGAGTTGAATGTCAACGAGATCTATGCGGTTGGGGGCGCGCAGGCGATCGCGGCGCTCGCGTTTGGAACTGAGACCATTCCACGCGTCGACAAGATAACCGGACCGGGGAATAAGTATGTCGCTGCTGCCAAAAAACTGCTCTTCGGGGTCGTCGGGATCGACGCGATAGCCGGACCGAGCGAGATCGTAATCATCGCCGATCAAACCGCGCGTGCCGAATTTGTTGCGGCTGATCTGTTGGCCCAAGCCGAGCATGGGGAAGACGCATCCAGTGTTTTAATCACCACCGACCACGCCTTGGCGCAGAGGGTCGTTGAAGAAGTGATTAAGCAAGCAGAAACACTGCCGCGACGATCGATTGTTGTTTCGTCGTTGCGCGATTACGGCGCAGTCGTGCTCGTAGACGATCTGGACGAAGCCTGTACGATCGTGAATGAGCTTGCTCCCGAGCACGTCGAAATTGTTACGAGCGACGATGAAGCTATCGCTGCCAGGATTAAGCACGCCGGCGCCATCTTCTTTGGTTCGTACACACCGGAAGCGGTCGGCGATTATCTCGCTGGTCCAAACCACGTCTTACCGACCGGGCGAACGGCGCGTTTCTCGTCTGCCCTCGGCGTTTATGATTTTGTGAAGCGCACGAGTTTGTTGCGGTATTCAGCCGGCGCGTTCAACTCAATTGCGGACAGCGTCTCGACTCTGGCCCAATGCGAAGGTCTTGCAGCTCACGCGCGATCGGCAATGATTAGGAAGGAAGGTGTCACGCAAAGGCGCAAAGGCGCAAAGGCGCAAAGGAAAGATGAGTACTAATACAATGAAGGGGCACTTGCTCCGGCCTTTCTTAGCGCCTTTGCGCCTTTGCGGGAAACACTAATGACTGCCCCACTCGACATCATCAAGCCTGCGGTGCGTGCCCTGCGCGCGTACACGCTGTCGCCGCATCGCGCGTCGGTGAAGATCAATCAGAACGAGAATCCGTGGGATGCGCCAGCGGAGATCAAGGAGGAAGTGCTGCGTCGGTTTGCGGCGCGCGAGTGGTCGCGTTATCCGGATTTTGTGCCGGTGAGTTTGCACGAGCGGCTGGCGCAGTTTGCGGGTTGGAAAACGGATGGGATCATTGCCGGGAATGGATCGAACGAGTTGATCCAGGCGCTGTTGATGGTCTCGATTGGCCCGGGCAAGCGTGTGCTGATTTCCGAGCCGACGTTTGCGTTGTACAAGCAAGTGGCCACGGTGCTCGGTGGCGAAGTCGAAACGGTTCTGTTGACGCTGGCGTTGACTTACGACGTCGCTGCGCTGCTCAAAAAGATTGAAGAGACGCAGCCGGACGTTACGATCATCTGTTCGCCAAACAATCCGACCGGCTGCGTCCTCGCTGAAAACGATCTCGTTGCGCTTCTCAAATCTTCGCGTGGTCTAATCGCGATCGACGAGGCGTATCATGAATTTTCACGGCAATCTGTGGTTCTGTTGTTGCACAAGCACGAGAACCTGATCGTGTTGCGCACGTTTTCGAAAGCGATGGCTTTCGCCGCGCTGCGCGTCGGGTATTTGCTTGCGGCGCCGGAGTTGGTTACTGAAATCCGCAAGGCTGTGTTGCCGTACAATCTCAATGCTTTTTCGCAAATCGCGGCGGAAGTGGCGATTGAGCGATATGAAACGCTGCTTGGACCAACGGTGAACGCGATCATCGCTGAAAGAGAACGTCTGTACCGCGAGGTCTCGGAAGTGAAGGGGTTGGCGCCAGTGGTTTCGAAGGGAAACTTTATGGTAGTCCGAGCGGACAGGAATCCCAGGGAGATTTTTGAAGAGTTGTTGAAGCGTGACATCCTCGTGAGGGATGTAAGCGGATATCCGATGTTGAGCGAGTATTTTCGTGTAAGTGTGGGCACGTTCGAAGAGAACGATCGATTAGTGAGAGCGCTGCATGAAATCCAAGGCTGACAACAATCGCCAGGCTGACGTTCGCCGCAAAACGAAAGAGACTGACGTGCGCGTCAAGCTCAATCTCGACGGCAGTGGTAAGTCGCGCATTTCGATTGGACTACCGTTTCTCGAACACATGCTGGAGCTGTTTGCGAAGCACGGGCTGTTTGACCTGGACGTGAAGTGCAATGGAGATCTCGAGATCGACGATCATCATTCTGTTGAGGACATCGCGATCACGTTGGGCCAGGCGCTGGCGCAGGCGCTTGCCGACAAGTCGGGTATCAATCGGTATGGTGAAGCAGTCGTGCCGATGGACGAGGCGCTGTGCCGTTCGGTAATCGATCTTTCGGGCCGGTTCTATCTCGTGTACGAAGTGCCGACGAAGCGGCAGAAGATCGGGAACTTCTCGGTCGAGCTCGCGGAGCATTTCTGGCGCTCGTTTGCAGAGACGGCGAAATTCAATCTGCACATCGATTGTTTGCGCGGGCGCAACACGCATCACATTCTTGAAGGGACTTTCAAAGCTTCCGCCCGCGCGCTGCGCCAGGCGGTGGAGCTAAACAGCCGCATTAGCGGCGTGCCGAGCACGAAGGGTTCGTTGTGAGTCAGGTTGCCATCATCGATTACGGTGTGGGGAACTTGCGTTCGGTGGAGAAGGCCTTCGCGGCCACGGATTGCGAAGCGATTGTCAGCAGCGATGAAAAGGATCTGAGAGCGGCTGAGCGTTTGGTGCTACCGGGTGTGGGGGCGTTTGGCGCTTGTATGAGGGCGTTGAGGGAACGCGGGTTTGATCGGGTGGTGCGTGAGAGAGTTGAAGAGGGAACGCCGCTGCTGGGTGTCTGTGTTGGAATGCAGTTGTTGTTTGAAGAGTCTGATGAATTTGGCGCGACGCAGGGGCTCGGACTGTTGCCGGGTAAGGTGCGAAGGTTTAGTGACGAACTCGTAGTGCCGCATGTCGGTTGGAACCGGATCGATCAGGTCTTTGAACATCCGATGTTCGACGGAGTTGCTAACGGTTCTTTTTTCTATTTTGTGCACTCGTATTATTGCGAGCCGGTCGAAAAATCCGTGGTCGCGGGTGAGACGGAATACGGCATCAAGTATGCTTCGGTCGTCGCGAAGGCGAATATTTGCGGCGTGCAGTTTCACCCCGAAAAGAGCCAGGACGCGGGACTGCGGCTGCTAAAAAACTTCGCGCGCCTCAACTCACGATGCTAGCGAAACGGATCATTCCCTGCCTGGACGTTGATAACGGGCGCGTGGTGAAAGGCATCCGTTTCGTGTCGCTCGTCGACGCGGGCGATCCAGTCGAGCAGGGAAAACGTTACGATGCCGAGGGCGCGGATGAGCTGACGTTTCTCGACATCACCGCGTCGTCAGACAAACGCGACATCGTCACAGAGCTCGTGCGGCGCGTGGCGGATGAGGTTTTTATTCCGTTTACCGTCGGCGGCGGATTGCGAACGGTCGAAGACATTCGCGCGATCTTGCGTGCTGGGGCCGACAAGATCACGCTCAACACGGCGGCGCTTGAAACACCGGATTTGATCAGCGCGTGCGCAGAAACGTTTGGCAGCCAGTGCGTCGTGGTGGCGATCGACGCGCGCCGGCGCAAGGCAGACAATCCGGCTGAAGGTTGGGACGTTTACACGCACGGCGGCCGGCGCAACGTGCACATCGACGCACTCGAGTGGGCGACGCGAGCACAACAACTCGGCGCCGGAGAGATTTTGTTGACGAGCATGGACTGCGACGGCACGCGCAACGGTTACGATATCGAGCTGACGCGTGCAGTTTCGGACGCGGTTCGCATTCCCGTTATAGCTTCCGGCGGCGCAGGGAAGCTTGAGCACTTCTACGAAGCGTTGACCGCCGGCGGCGCGAGCGCTGTTTTGGCGGCGTCGTTGTTTCACTTTGGTGAGTTCTCGATCGGAGAAGTTAAGAACTATTTGCGCGAGCGCGGAGTTGAGGTGAGATGAAAGTTGATCCGGCAAGCGTGAGGTTTGACGAGCACGGATTGGTGCCCGCGATCGTGCAGGACGCGCGCACACGCGAGGTGCTGACGCTCGCTTTCATGAATCACGAAAGCCTGGCGCGCACGCTCGAAACCGGGCAGACGTGGTTCTGGTCGCGTTCGCGAAACGAGCTCTGGCACAAAGGCGAGACTTCGGGAAACACGCAACAAATCGTGAGTCTTACGACTGACTGCGACAACGATGCGATCGTTGTGCTTGTCGAACCGGCTGGTCCTGCATGTCATACTGGCGCGAGATCGTGTTTTGACGTTGAGAGCCACGAAGATCGATCTGGCGGGCTGCTGCACGAGCTTTACGAACTGATAAAAAGCCGGCAAGAAGAACGGCCGGAAGGTTCATACACGACCTATCTCTTCGACAAAGGTCTCGATAAAATTCTGAAGAAGGTCGGCGAGGAGTCTGCCGAGACGATCATCGCGGCCAAGAACGACGATCCGAAACAACTTGTTGCGGAAACGGCGGATCTCTTGTACCACTTGCTCGTGATGCTCGTGGCGCGTGATATCAAGCTTGACGACGTGCGCGACGAGTTGATCCAACGACGAAAACCTGGAGACACGAGTGCCGCCGAGTAAAAGCGAACTGAACGAGCTAATGGAATTCTCCGTCGACCTGGCACGTGGCGCAGGCGACATCACTTTGAAGTACTTCAAAAAGCAGCCGGAGACGCGCACCAAATCCGACGGCAGCTACGTAACCATCGCGGATCGTGAGGCAGAAAGCTATCTCCGCCGGGAAATTGCGGAACGTTTTCCCGACGACGGTGTCTTAGGCGAAGAGGAAGGCGAACACCCCGGACGTTCGGGGCGGCGCTGGATTCTCGATCCCATCGACGGCACGTTTGCTTTTGTGCACGGCGTTCCGTTTTATGGCGTGTTGATAGCCCTGGAGATCGACGGCGAACCGAGCGTTGGCGTCGTCAATATCCCGCCGTTGAATGAAATCGTCGCGGCGGCGAAAGGCTGCGGTTGTTTCCTGAACGGCGCTCCCGCGCGCGTCTCGTCGATCGGTAAACTTGAAGACGCTTTGCTGTTGTCGACCAACTTCAACATCTGCGCGCGCTATGGCTTCGGACGCGCGGCTGAGTTGCTCCAGGCGCGCGCAAAAACGAGCCGAACGTGGGGCGACTGTTATGGTTACGTGCTGGTTGCTACCGGCCGGGCCGAAGTGATGTTCGATCCGGTGATGAACTTGTGGGACTGCGCGCCGCTGTTACCGATCATGGAAGAAGCCGGCGGCACGTTTACCGATTGGCGCGGCGAGCGCACCGTCAACGGCGGCAACTCGATCGCGACCAATGGAGTGTTGTTTGACGAAGTAATGACTGCCATAAAGAGCAGTTAGGTAGAGTTTGAAAGAACCACCAACTTTGTTGGTGGGTTTCTGAGACACTTTCTAAACGATGCAGATAATCCCGGCAATTGATCTGAAGAACGGACGCTGCGTGCGGTTGACGCAGGGGCGCAAGGCTGACGTTACGGTTTACGACGAGAATCCGGTCGACGTGGCTAAGAGTTTTGCGGCTGCGGGTGCGGAGATGATTCACGTTGTCGATCTCGACGGCGCGTTTCAGGGAGGCGAGTCGCGTAACCGCGCGGTGCTGGCGAATATCGTGGAGACGATTGATGTGCCGGTCGAGTTTGGCGGCGGCATCAGGTCGCGCGAAGAAGTGCAGCATCTCTGCGATCTCGGCATCGATCGTGTTGTTTTAGGAACCGTGGCCGCGGAGTCGCCCGCGCTTCTGCGTGAATTTGTCTCCCGGTTCGCGGCGAAGATTTGTGTAGGCATCGACGCGCGCGACGGCCACGTGATGACGCGTGGTTGGGAGACGGCGACGCATGTGATGGCGGTCGAGCTCGCGCGCGTGGTCGCGGGCTGTGGCGTAGAGCGCATCGTTTACACCGACATCGCTCGCGACGGCATGCTCACTGGTCCAAGCCTGGAACAGACACTGGCGGTCGCGCGTGCGGCGAATGTGCGCGTGACGGCTTCGGGCGGCGTTTCGAGTCTCGACGACATCAAGCGCCTGCGCGACTCGGGCGAGCCGCTGCTCGACAGTGTTATTGTTGGCAAAGCTTTGTACGAAGGAAAATTCAAACTGGAAGAAGCGTTGCAGATCGCAAACTCACCATGAGCGAAAAAATCTTTGTAGACGGAGTTTTGAACGGGCACGTTGCGTTTGTGACGGGCGGCGGGACTGGGATCACCGGCGGTGTGGCTCGTGCGTTTGCGGAAGCGGGCGCGAGTGTGGCGCTCGTGAGCCGGAAGCTCGAGCATCTCGAACCGGCAGCGCAGTTCATCAATGAAAACGGCGGCAACGCGATAGCTGTCGCGGCGGATGTTCGTCAACCCGAGGAGGTCGAGAGTGCGATCGCGAAAACGGTTGAAGCGTTTGGCAAGATCGATATCGTAGTGAACGGCGCGGCGGGGAATTTTCTGTGCAAGGCGGAAGAGTTATCGCCGAACGGCTTTGGCACCGTTGTGGATATCGATCTGAAAGGAACGTTCAACGTTTGCCGCGCGGCGTTTGAGCAGCTCAAGGAGCATCGCGGACAGATTCTGAACATCAGTGCGACGTTGCATTATCTCGGCACGCCGATGCAGCTTCACGTTTCGGCGGCGAAGGCTGGTGTTGACGCGTTGACGCGCAATCTCGCGGTGGAGTGGGGCCGTCATGGAATTCGCGTGAACGCGATAGCGCCTGGTCCAATCGCGGAGACGGAAGGAATGAAGCGTCTCGTTCCCGAACCGGTAATGGAGAAGCTTAAGAAGACCATACCGCTCGGGCGTTTTGGGCTCATTGCCGACATTGAGCGCGCGGCGGTTTTTGTTTGTTCTGATGCGGCGAGTTTTATTAACGGCGTTGTGTTGGTTGTTGATGGCGGACACTGGTTAGCGGCGAATCGGCCACTATGAGTTAAGTCTCTTTCTGGATCTTCTCTGTGCCTCGGTGCCTCTGTGGTTCAATATGTGAAAACCGCAGAGACACAGAGACACAGAGCTAAAGCTTGAACTCTCAACGAAGCTATAAACATGCTCGATCTGCAACCTTCATCATTCGAAGCCTTCGAACGCGAAGCACGGCAAGGAAATGTCGTGCCGGTCGTGAGATCTGTGCTCGCGGATCTGCACACGCCGGTCGGTGCGTTTATGCGCATCGCCGGTAATTCGCGCTATTCGTTTCTGCTGGAGTCCGTTGAAGGAGGCGAGCGGATCGCACGATATTCATTCCTGGGCGTCGAGCCGGAGATGGTCGTTCGCGGGCAAGGATTTCAGACGTTTGTGGAGCGCAACGGCGAAACCGAGTCGTATCCAATCGTCGCGACGGAATGGGTGCGCGATTACTTTCGCCAACGCCAACTCGCGCGGCGGCCGGGACTCGTGCCCTTCGCCGGCGGCGCGGTTGGTTATGTTGGCTACGATGCGGCGCAATGGTTCGAGCCCGCGCTGAGAAAAGATCAAACACAGCCGCTCACTGGTCCAACAGACGCGCTCTGGATGTTCTATCGCACGGTGATCGCGTTCGATCGCGTCAAGCAGCGGCTGGAGATCGTGTCGATCGTCCTGACCGAAGAAGCACAGGGAAGTCACGAACGCTTGCAGCAGCTTTACGACGACGCGGTTGCGCGCACGTTGGAAGTTGAGAAAGCGATCTTCGAGGCCGACTCACCGCCGGCGCGGCCGCCGATCCGCAGTGACGGCGCGAAAAACCTTTCGTTACAATCCAATTGGACCAGGCGTGCTTTCGAAGACGGCGTGCGCCGCGTGAAAGACTACATTGCCGCCGGTGACTGTTATCAGGTAGTGCTATCGCAGCGGTTCTCGGCAAAGTTCACTGGTGAAGCGTTGCAGATCTATCGCGCGCTCCGCGCGATCAATCCGTCGCCGTATATGTTCTTTCTGCGCGCCGGTGAAGAGACGGTGATTGGCGCTTCGCCCGAGATGCTCGTGCGTTGTCATGGCCAGCGGCTCGACTATCGCCCGATCGCCGGCACGCGCAAACGCGGCGCAACCGAGACGGAAGACTGGATGTTGAGCGAGGATCTGAAAACTGACGAGAAAGAAGTGGCAGAGCACATGATGCTCGTCGATCTGGGCCGCAACGATCTCGGGCGCGTGTCGGATTACGGTTCGGTGAAGGTTGAGAACCTGATGACGGTGGAGCGCTATTCGCACGTGCAGCACCTGGAGACGAGCTTGCGGTCGCGGTTGCGCGATGGTCTCGACTGTTTCGATGCGCTGGCGTCATGTTTTCCGGCGGGAACAGTGACGGGAGCGCCAAAGATTCGCGCGATGGAAATCATTCGGGAACTCGAACCTGATCGGCGCGGTATTTACGCGGGTTCGGTTTTGTATCTCGACTACGCCGGCAATCTCGATTCGTGCATCGCGATCCGCACGATTGTTTTGCGCGATGGTGAAGCGATGGTCCAGGCGGGCGCGGGCGTCGTGGCCGATTCAGTTCCCGAACATGAGTATGCAGAAACTGTGAACAAGGCACGCGCGATGTTTCGCGCGATTGAAATGGCGGAGAGAGGGTTGTGAAGTTCTTAATTGGTTTTTTATTTATCTGGTTTTTATCGCTTCCGCAGGAAGCCCCGAAGAAGGCAAACACGCGCACCACTACGACGGTCGAAGCTTCCGACCCGTTCGACGGTGCTTCGGTCGAGAAGATGGCGAGTCAATGCGTTACGCTTGAAACCGAAGCCGGCTCGATCGAGATCGCGATGATGCCGGAGGTTGCGCCGCACGCAGTAAGAAATTTTCTCAACCTGTCAGCCACCGGCGCATTCGACACGACTGTTTTCAGCCGCGTCGTGCCAGGCTTTGTGATTCAAGGAGGCGATCTTCAGACGAGCGCGAATTGGGGCGCTGAACTAGCCAAGCGCATGTCGCGCCGCTTGCCCGACGAACCCGGGATCGTCAAACACGTTCGCGGCATCGTATCTATGGCCCGCAGGGACGAGCCAAACAGCGCGACGACGCATTTCTTTATTCTCCTTCGTGAGGCGCCACATCTCGATAGCAAGTTTGCTGCGTTTGGCACTGTGACAAAGGGAATGGAAGTGGTCGACGCGATCAATCAAGCGCCAGTGGAAGCTGAAAAACCGGCGAAGCCCGTGAAGATTATTCGTACGACTGTAGCGACATGCACAAAGTAATTTCGTCATTCGTAATCATCGCTTGCGTGTTGGCGCTCAGCGGTTGCATGCATTCGGACCGGTCGCAGCCGGCGCCGGAAGCCGCGCAGCAACTGCTGAAGTTGCGTGGCTACGAGTTTGACGAGAAGGGGTTTTTTGCGGCGGCACAGGCGCGCGACATGATGGCGATCAATGCGTTCTTCGACGCGGGGATAAATCCGAACGCGCAGGACAGCGATGGCCGCACGGTTTTGATCTCCGCTGCGGCGCGCGGCGATCTTCAGGTCGTGAATGCGCTGTTGTCGCGCGGCGTCGATCCAAATGTCAAAGACAAGCGCGGTTACACCGCGATGAGTCATGCGATCGAAGCGATGTATGAAGACGTTGTCGATGCGTTGCTGAGCCGTCCCGATCTGGATCCGAACTCACGCGGGCTGAACGGCCGAGCGGCGCTCATGGCTTACGTGTGGCGCGATAACAAGGATCGAGTTGAAAAGCTGCTGGCGCACGGCGCGGACGTGAATGCGCTTGATTCGGATGGTGACACGGCTTTGCACGGCGCCGGACAAACAGGCAACGTCGATATCGTTCGCATGCTGCTCGACAAAGGCGCAAATCCAAACGCGCAGAACAAGGTGGGCGGCACGCCGTTGATGTGGGCCGCGGTTTACGGCAACGTGGAAGCGGCGCGATTGTTGTTGAGCCGCGGCGCCGATCCGTCGCTCAAGGACGCTGACGGAATTACCGCGGCTGAATGGGCGGCGCGCAACAAGCGCGAGAGTATCGTGCAGCTCTTGAAAGGCAAAGGCTGATGCTGCTCGTTATCGACAACTACGATTCGTTTACTTACAACCTCGTGCAGTATCTCGGCGAGTTGGGCGAAAAAGTAGAAGTGCATCGAAACGATCGTGTCACGGTGCAGTACATCGAATCCGAGTTGCGCCCCGAGCGGATTGTAGTCTCGCCTGGACCAGGCACTCCGGACGGGGCGGGGATTACGCTGGAAGCGATCGCGCACTTTGCGGGAAAAGTTCCGCTGTTGGGTGTTTGTTTGGGGCATCAGGCAATCGGACAGGCGTTTGGCGGACGAGTGATTCGAGCGCCGGAGTTGATGCATGGCAAGGCGTCGGAAGTGATTCACGACGGCAAGACGATCTTTGAGGGACTGACGGATCGTTTTGAGGCGGGACGGTATCACTCGTTGATTGTGGAGAAAGAGTCGTTGCCGGCGTCGCTCGAAATCTCGGCGCACACGGCGGACGACGTGATTATGGGATTGCGTCATCGCGAACTAAAGGTTGAGGGCGTGCAGTTTCACCCGGAGTCGATCCTCACGTCAGAAGGTAAGCAACTACTCGAGAATTTTCTGAAGCTTTAAATGGCCCAACACGGATTGTGTGAATTTATTGCGCGTCTTGTTCGCCGCGAAGATCTGAATCGCGATGAGGCTGGACAACTGCTGGAATCGTTGCTCGATGCTGAGGCGACGGATGCGCAGATTGCCGCCGCGCTGGTTGCGCTTGCTGCGAAAGGCGAGACGGTTGAAGAGTTGACCGGCATGGCTACCGGACTTCGGTCACGCGCCGTTCGCGTCAATTCGTGTCATTCGTGTTTTATCGACACGGCGGGCACGGGATCGAGCCGTGCGAAAACTTTCAATATCTCGACTGCGGCTGCGTTTGTAATTGCCGGCGCGGGTTTGCCAGTTGCGAAGCACGGCAACCGCGCGGCGAGCAGCAAATCTGGCAGTGCGGATCTGCTGAGCGCGCTGGGTGTGAATGTTTCGGCGATACCATCGGTGTCGCAGAACGCGCTCAACGAGATCGGGATCTGCTTTATGTTTGCGCCGCTCTATCACGGCGCGACCGCGCGCGTGGCCGGGATTCGCCGGCAGCTTGGGATTCATACGACGTTCAATTTGCTTGGTCCATTGAGCAATCCGGCCGGCGCGCCGCGGCAGATCATCGGCGTGTGGCGCAAGGATCTCGCTGAGCGTTTGGCTCGCGTGTTAGCAGCGCTCGGAACGGAACACGCGTGGGTGGTGCATGGTGAAGATGGTTTGGATGAGATAACACTAGCGGGCAAGACGCACGTTGCCGAAGCGCGCGGCGGTGAAGTGAGAACCTTCGAGATCGCGCCGGAGGATTTTGGTTTCGATGCGGCGGCGCTCGATCATTTGCGCGGTGGCGATACGGAAGCGAATGCCGCGATTGTTCGCGCGGTGCTCGAGCAGAAGCGCCAGGATGAGGCGCGCAGGCTGGTGATAATGACGGCGGCGGCGGCGCTGCTGCTCGGAGGTGTTGCCGACGATCTGCGTGATGGCGCGCGGCGGGCGGCTGAGTCGATTGACAGTGGCGCGGCTTTGGCGAAGTTGGACCTTCTAATCAAGTCCACAAACTAAACTGCATGAATGTCCTTTCCGACATCATCACGAAAAGACGAGAGCGAGTTGAGCAGGCTAAAAAACTCGTCGCCGTCGATAAGTTGCGAACAGACGCCTTCATCAAACGGCGCAGCTCGACTCCACACGCATTGCGCACTGCTTTGCAAAACGACGGTATCAACGTGATCGCTGAGTTCAAACGGCGCTCGCCTTCAAAGGGAGTGATTCGCGCTGGTGCTGACGTTACTTCGATTGTACAGAGCTACAAAGCGGGTGGCGCGGTTGCGCTTTCGGTGCTCACGGAAGAAGACCACTTCGACGGTTCGTTAGAAGATTTGCGCGCGGCTAAGTCTACTGTGGACTTGCCGGTGCTGCGCAAAGACTTTGTGTTTGATGAATACCAGATATTTGAAGCGGCCGCGGCGGGTGCGGATGCGGTCTTGCTGATCGTGGCGGCGCTGGAGGATCAGCAGCTCGAGTCGTTGCGGCGCTTAATCGAAGAAGAGCTTGGAATGGATGCGTTGGTTGAAGTACACAGCGCTGACGAACTGAAACGCGCCTCTAACTCTAAATTGATCGGGGTTAACAACCGTGACCTCCGTACGTTTCAAGTGTCGCTTGAGACGTCGATACAACTTGCGCCGTTAGCGCCGCGTGACGCGTTGTTGGTTAGTGAAAGTGGATTGACTACACGGTCAGATGTGCAGCGGTTGAGGAAACATGGATTTCACGGATTCTTGATCGGCGAGACGTTGATGCGCGCGCATTGTCCGGAGGCCGCGCTGCGGGAATTGCGAAATGACGTTAGTTAAGATTTGCGGGATTACTAATCTTGCCGATGCGCGCGCGGCGGTCGACGCGGGCGCAGATGCGCTCGGCTTCAATTTCTATCGGCCGAGCCCGCGTTACATTTCGCCGCCCGACGCACGCAAGATAATCGATCAGCTTCCGCATTCTGTTCTCAAGGTGGGCGTGTTCGTCAACGAAGGACTTCATTCCGTGATGCACATAACGGCGGAAGCCGGCTTGTCCGCGGTCCAACTTCACGGCGATGAAACTCCTGAATACTGCCGCGAGCTTGCCGGGACGTACGTCATCAAAGCGTTCGGCGCCGACAATAATTTGCATGTAGAAGCTTACGACGTCGATGCGATCATGCTCGACACAAAGGACGATCTGTTGCACGGCGGTACCGGACGAACGTTTGACTGGTCAATCGCTCAACGTACCAACCAGTCAGTGCCGAAACTTTTCCTGGCGGGCGGTTTGTCGCCGGAGAACGTCGCCAAAGCAATCGCGACCGTCCGTCCCTATGCGGTTGACGCTTGTAGTTCACTCGAAGAACGTCTTGGCAAGAAGAATCACGCGACGCTACACGCCTTCGTGAAAGCGGTTCGCAGCGTAGCGCCATGAGACACTGCCCAAAGACCTGTTCCAGGCCACAAAGAAGCACAAAAGGCACAAGTGGGTTCGTCAAATCCTTTGTGCTTCTTGTGCCTCTTAGTGGCACGGAGTATTCTAGGTCTTGCCCCAAAGTCTAAAACTTTCTGAGAGTCCTCCCGGAACAACTTTATTCGATTTGCTGGCCTCTACAGGTCTGACTATGAGTGCGCGGGCTGAGAAAAGAAGTATTGCAAAATCGAGCGACCGTTCGCGCGGGCGCGTGCTGCTGATTGCTGACGACGATCAGGCACAGTTTGTAGAAGCCGTCACAGCGCGGGGAATGAGCGTTGTCGGGGTCGCGAACGGCGCGGCGGCGCTGGTTTCGTTGCAGCGATCGCGTCCGCATCTGGTTGTCGCTAATCCCTCCGCGCGCGGGTTGAGAATCAAAGAGTTGGCAAAGATGCTGGCGCAGTCAGACGATGGAATCCCGCTGGTGCTCGCGGGATCGCAGCCGGCCACGATCGACATTCGTCAGGCGGCGTTGCGCGAAGGTGCTTTCGACTATTTTGAGTTGCCGCTGGAATTTGAACTGCTGGTCGAACGCACGCAGCAGCTCGTCGCGTTGCGGCAAAAAATAGATCAACTGCGATCGGATGCGGATTTGGATTCGTTGACCGGTCTCGCGAATCGCCGGCGTTTTCGTGTGGCGCTGGCGCGAGAGGTTGAGCGGTGGCGGCGTTATCGCGTGCCGTGCGCGCTGTTGATGCTGGATATCGATCACCTGAAACTCATCAACGATCAGTTTGGACACCCGGCCGGCGATGCGGTCATTCGACAGATTGCGCAGACGTTGAAAGACGTTTCGCGCGACAACGATACGGCTGCGCGACTCGGCGGCGAGGAGTTTGCGCTGCTGCTGGCCGGCATTGATTTACAAAAGGCGGCAGTTGCGGCGGAACGTTTGCGGAGTGTGCTGAGCGGCAGACGTGTTGATGAAGTAGGAACAGTGACGGTGAGCATCGGCGTTGCGAGTTGTCCGGAAAATGCGACCTCTGAACGGACGCTTTATTCCGCGAGTGACAGCGCGCTTTATGTTTCGAAGAACTCCGGCCGCGATCGCGTTTCAGTCGCGCCGCCGCTTCAGGAAAAATTGCCGGGCGTGTAGAAATGCAACCTGATTCATTGGGCCATTGGGGCAAGTACGGCGGACGCTTCGTTCCCGAAACACTGATGGCGCCGCTCGAAGAATTGACCGACGCCTACCTGTCGAGCCGCGACGACGAATCCTTCCAGGCAGAGCTTCAGGACTTACTCGCTAACTACGCGGGGCGCCCGACGCCGTTGTTTCACGCCGCGCGTCTCACGGAGCACTGCGGCGGCGCGAAAATTTATCTCAAGCGCGAAGACCTGTTGCACACCGGCGCGCACAAGATCAACAACACGATAGGCCAAGTGCTGCTCGCGCGGCGCATGAACAAGCGGCGCATCGTGGCGGAAACTGGTGCGGGCCAGCACGGTGTGGCGACCGCGACAGTCTGCGCGTTGTTTGGTTTGACTTGCGTTGTTTACATGGGCGCGGAAGACATGCGGCGGCAGGCGTTGAATGTGTTTCGCATGCAGTTGCTCGGGGCCGAGGTGCGCGAGGTAAACGCCGGTTCGCGCACGTTGAAGGATGCGATCAACGAAGCGCTGCGCGACTGGGTCACAAACGTGGCGGACACTTACTACTTGTTGGGCAGTGCGCTTGGACCACATCCGTATCCGCTGATGGTGCGTGAGTTTCAAAGCGTGATTGGACGCGAAGCGCGGGCGCAGATTCTCGAGCAGGAGGGCCGTTTGCCGGACGTGCTGGTTGCGTGTGTTGGCGGTGGTTCGAACTCGATTGGTCTGTTTTATCCGTTTCTGAATGATGAGGCGGTGCGGATGATCGGTGTCGAAGCGGGTGGAAGTGGTAACGAGTTGGGCCAACATGCGGCGCGATTCAACGCGGCGGGTGGTGGGCGTCCGGGCGTGTTGCAGGGAACGATGAGTTACGTGTTGCAGGACGCGAATGGACAAGTTGCGGCGACGCATTCCGTTTCCGCCGGTTTGGATTATCCTTCAATTGGCCCCGAGCATGCGTGGCTGCACGACTCAGGGCGGGTTGAATACAGCTCGGTATCAGATGCGGAGGCTTTGGAAGCATTTCAACTTCTTTCGCGGCTCGAAGGGATCATTCCGGCGCTCGAATCAGCGCACGCGGTGGCGCATGCGATGAAAGCCGCGCGCGAGTTGCGGCGCGATCAGATCCTGATCGCGAATCTTTCCGGGCGCGGCGATAAAGATATTGATTCGGTGCGCGCACAGTTGGAGTCGTAAACGCTTGGGACGGATTGAAGCAGCTTTCAGCGAGTTAAAGCGGCAGGGCAGGAAGGGGTTCATTCCGTTTATTACTGCGGGTGACCCTGACCTCCAGACAACAGAAGAACTGCTGATCGAGCTTTCGCGGGCGGGCGCCACGGTGATTGAACTTGGTGTGCCGTTTAGCGATCCGATGGCTGACGGGCCGGTCATTCAGCGAGCGTCGGAGAGGGCGCTGAAACACGGCATTAACGTCGGTGATGTGCTCGGTGTAGTCGCGAACGTTCGGCGCAGCATTGAAACGCCGATAATTCTTTTCAGCTACTTCAACCCGCTGTTGCAGTTTGGCCTTAAACGCCTCGCAAACGAGGCTAAAGCCGCTGGTATCGACGGCGTTTTGGTTACAGATCTGAGCCCAGAAGAAGCGGGTGAGTGTGAAAGCGAGTTGCGCGCAAACGATCTCGACATGATCTTTCTCATCGCACCGACTTCCACCGACGAACGGTTGAAGCTCGTCGCGCAACACGCGCGCGGATTCATCTACGCCTTGTCTCGCTCCGGCGTGACAGGTGTGCGCACGAGCGTCAGCCCCGAAGCGGAGATACTCGTAAACCGGATGCGGAAATTTTGTTTTTTGCCAATCGCGGTAGGCTTCGGCATCTATACGCGCGATCAGGTCAAAGAGGCCCAGCGCTTCGCCGACGCAGTTGTAATTGGTTCGGCCATTGTTTCCGAAATAGAGCGACTGCAAGGAGCGACCGCGACCGTGACTGCTATTGGTGAGTTTGTAAAAGAGCTTAGTGATTAGCCCACGCACACCAGTTCTGATCGTCTTACATTCGCCGCGCGAAAAATATTGGGGCCTACTCGACGAAATCAACGGCGCTGGAGTATTCTTGCGCGGTCTCGACTTGAATTCGTTTGACGAGTGGATTCGGTCCGTAATTCACAAAGAGCCTTTCATCGGTGCGGGTTCTATGTTCTTTCCGATGTGGCGCGTCGAACGTGTAGCAAAGGACGAATCGGTGGGTGGTGTGATGTCGCTTTGCGCGCAAGCCGAGCAGCGGACAGGATTGAGTCTTGATGAATTGATGAACAGTGAAGACGGTCCATTAGTTTGAGAGATCTGAACTTGTCTAAAGAGCGCGTTTCCTCACGGAAGAAAGACGTAGAGAGGGCTGCGACGGCGCGCCAGAAGTCGTATTTCCGAAACCTCACCCTCTGGAAAAATAGTTTGTTGCACGCGTGAAACACTGTTCCATTCTCGCTCTCGTTGTGCTAAGCTCTCCGCTTACTGGCGAGCTTTTGGCCGATACGATTGCGAGAAGAGGAGCGGAAGAAAGAGATGTATGCCATGGCTGATGACCGGATGACTGGAGACCGCGGCAGGGCAGTCGAAGCCGCTTTAGCGAATATTGAAAAGAAGTTTGGCAAGGGATCGATCATGCGTCTCGGCGAGCGCGAGGTGTCAGATATACCTGCCATCTCGACCACTTCACTCAGTCTCGACGTTGCTGTTGGTATTGGTGGAGTGCCGCGCGGACGTATCGTGGAGATTTATGGGCCGGAGAGTTCGGGTAAAACTACGCTCGCTCTGCACATCGTCGCGGAGGCCCAGAAAGCCGGCGGAGTCGCAGCTTACATCGACGCCGAACACGCGATGGATGCCGACTATGCGGGAAAGCTCGGCGTTGATATCGACCAGTTGTTGATTTCACAACCTGACTCCGGCGAGCAGGCGCTCGAAATCGCGGAGGCGCTGGTTCGTTCGAATGGTGTTGACGTGATTGTGATCGATTCGGTGGCGGCGCTGGTGCCGCGTGCTGAGCTCGATGGCGAAATGGGTGATTCGTTGCCCGGTTTGCAAGCGCGTTTGATGTCGCAGGCGCTGCGCAAACTCACGGCGATCGTCGCGCAGTCCAATACCTGTTTCATTTTTATCAATCAGATCCGCGAAAAGATCGGCGTGATGTTTGGCAGTCCGGAAACGACTACCGGCGGTCGCGCGCTCAAGTTTTACTCTTCTCTGCGACTGGATATTCGTCGCATTGGCGCCATCAAGGATGGCGACCGCGTGGTTGGCAACCGGACGAAAGTGAAGGTCGCAAAGAACAAGGTTGCACCGCCTTTCCGCGAGTGTGAATTCGACATCATGTACGGCGAGGGGATTTCGCGCGAGGGTGATGTGCTGGATCTGGCGGTGGCCCAACGCGTCGTGGAGAAGAGTGGCGCCTGGTTTTCTTACAAGGGCGAACGGCTGGGTCAGGGCCGCGAGAACTCCAAGACGAATTTGAGAGAGAATGCGGATGTGCTCAAACGAATCGAACGAGAAGTGAAAGTGAAGCTCGGAATGCCGGTTCGTGAAGAGCCCGAGCCGTCAACCGCCAAGGCGGCGACGAAGTAGGTTTTCCAATAAACAATTGAGCGCTCGGCGGGGATGATTTATGCTCGCCGAGCGTTCTGTTGTCTAGCTTTTGGCTCTGAGCTTCTTGTCTTTGTGCTTCTTGTGCCTCTTTGTGGCTTATGTCTTCTATCCTCATAAAAAACGGCACGCTCGTCACGATGAACCCCGCGAACCGTATCATTCGCGGAGACCTGCTGATTAATCACGGCCGAATCACCGAGATTGGCGTCTTCGATCAAAGTGCTGATGTGGTGATCGATGCGAGCGAATGCGCCGTGATCCCCGGCTTTGTTCAGACTCATATTCATCTTTGCCAAACGCTCTTTCGTGGCGCCGCCGACGACCTCGCCTTAATCGACTGGCTGAAGAAACGCGTGTGGCCCATGGAAGCTGCGCACACGGCTGCGTCGATCGCGGCTTCGGCGCGTTTGGGTATCGCTGAGCTCATCAAAGGCGGCACGACCTGCGCGTTGACGATGGAGACGGTCAACCACACGTCGCAGGTGTTTGAAGTCGTCGAACAGACGGGGTTTCGGGCCACGGTAGGGAAGTGCATGATGGACAAAGGCGACGAAGTGCCGAAGCCTTTGCAGGAAGAGACCGCGAGATCGATCGAAGAGTCGCTCGCGTTGCTCGAGAAGTGGCATGGCCAGGCTGATGGGCGTATCCGATATTGTTTCGCGCCGCGGTTTGCGATCAGTTGCACGCGCGAGTTGCTCGAGAAGGTTGGCGAGTTGGCGCGTGAGCGAGGCGTGATGATTCACACGCACGCTTCCGAAAATCGGACCGAGTGTGCAATGGTCGAACAGGAAACCGGGCTGCGCAACATCAACTATCTCGACAGCGTGGGCGTCAGTGGACAGCATGTGGCGCTGGCCCACTGCGTTCACCTTACAAACAACGAGATCCAGCTTTTGAAACGCACTGGGACTAACGTCGTACACTGTCCCTCCTCAAACCTGAAACTAGGGTCCGGCATCGCTCCAGTAACGAAACTGTTGGAAGAGGGGATTTCCGTTTCGCTTGGAGCCGACGGCGCGGCCTGCAACAACCGGCTCGACATGTTTACCGAGATGCGTACCGCTGCCTTGCTTCAAAAGGCATTGCATGGACCAGAGGTCTTGCGTGCGGGCCGGGTGCTGCGAATGGCCACAATCGACGGCGCGCGGGCGTTGGGATTGGACGCTGAGATTGGGAGTCTGGAGATCGGCAAGCGGGCCGATGTGGTGGTGATCAATCTTGATCGGTTGCACACGTCACCCGAGTCGGACATCGTCTCGAGCCTGGTTTATGCGGCCGAGGCGAGTGACGTTCAGAGCGTAGTTATCGACGGGCGGGTGGTGATGGGAGACCGGGAATTGTTAACGATCGACGAGGCGGGAACGGTGGCGGAAGCCAACGCCCAAAGCGAACTGCTGCAGTCGCGGGCTGGATTAACCACGAATTAACAGAAATTATTGAGCGGGATGGCTTTAAAAGAGCTGTGCCAGCTCGAAGGTAGCGACTGCGGGGGGCGCGATCGGCGGCCGAGCTGGCACTGGCGGGCACTATCAATTTTGAATTGGATGGCGTCTTACGACTAGCTGACGTTTGGGCATCAGCCCCACCCGCAACGTCAGGAATTATACACCCGGCTTCGATTCAGTCAACGACTTTTTGTGACGAATCCGACAAATTCCTTACAATCAACAACTAGGCTGCGGAGAACCGCCCACAGACCCTTTTTGAGCGAGCCAGTTGGCATCGTTTGGGCGAGCCAAGTTGACATCGTTTCAACTCCGTTCCTATACTACGCCTCTTTTTGCACACCACCTGGCCAGGTAGCTCAGTTGGTAGAGCGCGGCCCTGAAAAGGCCGGCGTCGGCGGTTCGATTCCGTCCCTGGCCACCAATACTTTCAACAACTTAGCGATAGCCAAAAACACTCAAACCCCCTCGCGCGCACAATACGCGCACATCGATTTCTCACATTTTCACTTTTGGCGCCGCTCGTTCAAACAACTTCGCACGCATACCGCTCTGACGAAATGCAATGCCTAACCCTTCACAGAGGCATAGCAGTCCTTTCTAATAAATACGCTCGGAGATATCGCTGATAATGTTCTGCCTGCTGAGTCAAAAGGTGAGGCAATGAGAAAATCTTGCGGCGATGCGATTAGCAAAGGTTGGAGATCAGATCAGTAAGTTTGTTCTCACTTTATTCGGGGGCACCAGTAACCACGTAGCTGCGCCGGGACCGAACGTGCAGCCCAACTCGGCGCGAAACAACTTCTACGCGCCGGATGTCTGCTTGGGATTTAAGCGCAACTCCTGACTTTGGCCGATAGGTGACTATGTACTGAGAATCGATTTCGCGGGCGAGGTCATCAGTGAGCTGCGACAGTTCATCTTCCGAGGCCGGCAAAATGATGTCTCCTCCTGTTTCCTCTGCGACCCAACCCAGCAAAAGTTCATTCTGCTTGAGAGTTTTCAATTGGCCCCTGCTATGTCGCCACATAGGAAAGTCGAGGTTGGGGCCCGCCGGGTATGACCCTTCCAGGATTATGCGGAGGATGCTCTTGTGTTTCAGTTCCTCGGCCAGCTTCTTGTCAGCATTGGGAAAAATCGGCGCGACGGCTGTATCCAGTTGGTTCTTCCGCCTGACGGCAATCGGGATCACCGGAATTTTGGGATGCAGCATGCTTATCGCTTTGCGACCCAGCGAGGTGTAGCTGATGACGTGAATGGTGGCCTGAGCCATATAGAGTTGTTTCATGCCCGCTGCAAGATCCTCTTTGTCGAGCAGAGACTCTCCGCCATCCGTAACCAGCACAATGTGGCGATTACCTGGTGGAGCATTTATCAGTTGCACTGACGCCGCAGCCAGGGCGTTTTGCAAACGACCGTTCCGTCCCGAAGAGAGTTTTGTCTTAAGCGAATGGATAGCGACACTCTGATCCGAAGTCCAAGTTTGAATCAATTCAACTTTACCGCCGAATTGAAACGTCGCAATCTGATCGCCTGCGCGAAGTTGGGAAACGAGGCGCACAGAAAGATCGCGCGTGGTGTTGGTTTTCATCGCCGGATTTCTGAAGCCGCCGGTGTCCAACAGCAGGAGAACGCTGGCGGGAATTCGTCGAACGCTCCGTATTGTCTGTGGTTCGCCGTCCTCCAGGACCAGCAGATCATTTAGTTCGAGCGTGGGATCGAAGCGCCCGCTACTGTCAGTAGCGACTACGGGAAGAATGACTTCTTCGCTGTAGATCTTGATCGGTTCTTGTTGCTGAGGTAACGGTGTGGGTTGGGGAGACACAACCGGTGTAGCTGTCTGAGCAGACGCGCGCGGAGCAATGTCGCTAATGTCTCCGTCAGCATAAAGCAGCGCCAGCAGGCAAGCCAACAAACAGCGGTGAGTTATTCGACGCAGCATCCAGCACACTGTTACATCATTCGTGGACGATTGCCAAGGCGCGCTATTAATTCTCAGTGAAACAAAACGCCCAGCGAAAATCGCACAAAGTCACGCGTGCCGCTGGCCGAGTCGTGAACGAATACCGGATTGTAGTCCATCATCGGTCGAAAGCTGACTCGCTTTGAGGCGCGAATATCGAGACCTCCGCCTAACCCCATCGCAAAGCTGTTGTCGCTTTTTTTCAAAAGCAAATTGAAGGTCGGACCTGGCGTCGTGAAAGTTGCGCTGGTGTGGGCGACGCCGCCGAGCACATGTGCGAACGGTGTGAAACGCGTACTATTGCGCGCCTTAAACTCCGGGCCAGCCAGAAAATTGTAAACGCGCGTCTTGAGCTGAAAGGCCTGAGTGACGGTCGTGCATCCAGGAGTGCAACCGGTAATCGGGCCCGATTTCGACTCATTATTGAAGTGGGCCGAGAAGTCGCCTTTAATGCCGAAATGCTTACTGAAGTTACGGATAACCGATGTCTCAAATCCCGGTTCCGCAGAGTAGCTTGCTGCCACACTGCTATTCGGTCCAAAGCTAATACCGCGACTGTTGGCTTCACCAAGAGCCGAGTAACCTACGAAAACTTCAACCTTGGGATATTCGTCCGGCTTCGTGTTTTGCGCCGAAACCACCAGGGTGGAGCACAGCAGAAGTGCAGTACTGAATGCCAGGCGAATGAGCAGGTTCTTATTAATTCGTTTCATCGATGGTCTCCTTATGTTTACACAGTTAAGGGCGGCGCTGAGCGGCTTGAGCTGCTTCAGTTACGACGGGGGGAGTAGACATACGGGGAGAGATTGCTCAATCGGCGCTGATGTTTCAGACACAACGACTCATCTGACAGAAGCTGACAGATCGAGTTGCTATTGGTGTTAGCCGTGTACTGTGCGGGGTTATTAGTATTCGAAGAAAGATTATTTTGAGTTAGACTGAAGAGTGACGTTACGCATCAAACCTCCATTCGTTACATCCATGCGGTCTGGCGAATTTGACAGAAGGCCCACTAGTTGAAGGCTGGAAACCATGCTCGCTATTTGCTCACGCAATCATTCCTGGCTGGTAAAAGCGAGCCTGGTCTTTTTCCTCGTTTCCGGCGCCCTTACATCTTTGCGAGCACAGACGGCTGATGAGGTCATCGCCAAACTGTCGCCATCGCTGAGTCATGATGATGCGGAGATCCAGAAGTTAGTAATAAGAGGCTACGAAGCTTACGCCACGAAAGCTACACCGGCACTGTTATCAATGTTCAGCCAGCAGTCGCCTTACCTTGATCAGTTCAGGGCTTTCCTCACCGAAGACAATGCCGCTAACCAAAACGTCAGGCTTGGGATCCAAATCAATCGCTTACCCAATGTGTTGATTAATGGTGATAAGGCCACCGCCCATCTGGACGTCACGATTCATGCAGTTAATAAGGACACTGGCAAGGAAGTAGAAGGCCCTGGCCGACTGGCCCACACTTTTCGTTTCGTCAAAGAAAACGGAGTTTGGAAAATCTGGCAGTTCATAGACACAGCCGAAGAGCTCACCGCCGAGTTGTTGGCGGCCCCGACCGATGCAGCGCGCGCGCTGGTGCTCCAACGCAGCGAACCGATTACCGATGGCTTGCTCAAGGGCTTGTCGAATGTGGGGGCAGAACTCTTGTACAAGAAAGGCAACGACGATCAAGCAGCGATGATCCTCAACATCGTTCTGATGATAGCCAGGCGGAACAATTCGATCCTGGGAACGGCCAATGCGCTGATTGGTCTCGGAGATGTTTACGCTGCCCGAGGTGACTACCGGCGTGCCGCCGACAACTACCAGCAGATGATGAAACTTGTGGAAAGCCTCGGCCACAAAGAGGGAATCGCAGTCCTCTCCGTAAGATTGGGAGACATCCATTACTATCAGGGTAACTTTCCGCAGGCGTTGAACTACTACCAAAGAAGCGTTGACCTTTATGAAAAGCTGGGAAGCAGGGAGGACATCGCCCACCCACTACTCAGGATGGGGGACGTCTACTTTGCGCAGAACGACAACACACGGGCGCTGCAGTATTACCAGCGAAGCCTGAAAATTTGTGAACAGACCTTTGATAAAGGTGGCGCGACTTTCCTTCTGAACCGAATTGCCGAGGTTTATGTCGCACAAGATCACTACAAAGAGGCTGATGATTTCTACCGGCGCAGTCTGAAGCTTCAGGAAGAGCTGGGCATCAAGTCGATCACGGCAACCACCTTGAACGGCATGGGAAGTATTCGTTACCGGCAGGGTAACTACGACGAAGCCGCAAGGCTTTCAGCCCGCGCCGCTGACCTCGCCAAAGACGGCCATGCACCAGAGGTCTTGTGGAAGACGTTGACCTCATTGGGTCAAGCCTATCGCGCGCTCAAGCAGGTGGATCGGGCACAGCAGTCGTTCGATGAAGCCATCGGGATTCTGGAAAAAATGCGCGGGCAACTGGTGGGGAGCGAGCGAGACCAACAGCTCTTTTTTGAGAACAAGACGGTGCCTTACGTCGAGATGGTCGGGCTATTGATCGCTCAGAACAAAGTAACCGAGGCATTTCATTACGCCGAGATGGCCAAAGGCCGCATGCTGCTCGACGTGTTGCGCCACGGCCGGTCAGACACTTCCAAAACGATGACCGCTGAAGAGCGCGATCACGAGAAGCAGTTGCAGGCCGCAGTAACGGCGCTCAGCTCTCAACAGCGTAAAGAGATTTCGCTGCGTCAGCCGGATAAATCACGGCTCGCCTTCATTGATACACAACTACAGAAAGCGCGGCTTGAATACGAAGCATACGAAACGCGCATCTATGCCGCACATCCAGATTTAACGGCAGGGCGAGGCGGGTCTGAACCTTTGTCTTTGAACGAGGCGGGAGCGCTGATAAACGATTCGCAAACCGCGCTGTTGGAGTACGTGGTTACGCAGAATCGGACCTACCTCTTTGTTCTCACAAAACCCAACAGCACAGATCCAGTGAGGTTGAAGGTCTATCCGATAGAAGTTAGCGCTCGCGAACTGGCCACACGAGTTGCTGACTTTCGCCAAAGATTGGCCGGCAACTCGGCTGATTTCAAAGAACCGGCCAGGAGCCTGTATGACCTCTTACTGCAACCGGCACAGACTGAGTTAGACGGCCGTGAAGCAATCTATATCGTCCCCTCCGAAGGACTTTGGGAATTACCGTTCCAGGCCTTGCTATCGAGATTAAATAAGTACGTGCTCGAGGATCACGCATTATCTTACGCGCCCTCGCTCAGCGTTTTGCGTGAAATGAAAAAGAAGGCCGTGGCGCAGCGCGTTACCGGTCGCAGTGCCAACTCGGATGGTTACCTGACGAAGGTCAGTGCTACTGCTTCTCCAACTTTGCCACGGCTGCTGGCAATGGGTAATCCATCATTGAGCGGCCGCACCGTGTCGCGGTTGAGTTTCACTCGAAGCGAGGGGTCCTTTGATTCTCTGCCGCAAGCTGAGCAGGAGGTGAAGGCAATAGGTGAAATTTACGGCGCGCAGGAGAGCACGATCCTGATTGGCACTACGGCGCGTGAAGAAACTTTCAAGGCCACAGCCTCGAAGTATCCCGTACTGCACTTTGCGGCGCATGGTGTATTCGACGACGTGAATCCCCTTTACTCGCGCCTCTTATTAGCGACCGAAAGCGACAGCGAAGATGGTTTTTTGGAGGCGCGGGAAATTATGAAGCTTGATCTGCACGCCGACCTGGCGGTCTTGTCGGCTTGCCAGACAGCGCGCGGGCAGGTCGGTTCGGGTGAAGGATTAATCGGAATGTCCTGGGCTCTATTCATCGCCGGCACCGGAACTACAGTGGCGAGCCAGTGGAAGGTCGACTCTGCCAGCACCGCTCGGCTGATGATAGATTTCCACCGCAACCTCCAGTCTGGGAAGGTGCGAACCGGCACGGCTGAGGCTCTCAGGCAGGCCGCGATTAAACTGATGGCCGACCCGAAATATCGCCATCCGTTTTTCTGGTCAGGATTCGTGGTCGTTGGTAATGGGATCTAACGCTTGCTCCACTCCTGGACAGTTCGCAATAGCCTCGCGGCAACCGGAGAATGCGGATTTTCTCTCGCTAGTATTTGCAGTTGCCCCTCGGCCTCAACTAACAATCCAAAGCGCGCGAATGTCAGACCCAACGTGAGATTTGAGATCGGCTTATGCTTTTTCAGGTCGCTTAACTCGAGTAGCTTCTCTGCTTCCAATATCTTGAACTGGGCTCGGGGTGCCGGAGCAACGGGCGACCTCTCCTCTTGCCCGTTTCTTACTGCCACTACTTCCCACGAATAGATCATCCCGCGGCGCAGTGCCGGGCTGGTCCAATGCGTGGCTGTCTGTGGCGCGCTGCGCGTTACCCGATTGAAGTCCGCGTCAAACACGGAAACTGTGTAACTTGACGCTCCCGCCAGGGCTTGCCAGCGCAGGTTAGGTCGATCCGTCGCGATCACTGTCCCAGATGGACCAAGCAATCCAAACGTATTTTCTCGGGCAGTGGGATCCATGAGCGTGATCGAAGGTGCGGTCAACTTGTCCAATACCTCTGGCTTTGACAAGGTTTTATTCGCCAGCACACTGCGCACGAGCGAGCGACTCGCTTCAGGAAGTTCCTCCAAGCCGATTAGTTTGCCTGTGTTATCCAACTGAATTTTGCGGCCGTTGTCTTCCAAACTTGCCGCGACCGCAAATTGATCGGTGTTTGAGTCTTTCGTTGATTCCGTCGGTGCGGGCGTTGGCGAACCGCTTCCAGGCGTGTTCGTGGGAGTTTGGCTGCTGGCCTGTTGGGCAGTCTGATCCATGGCGCGCGAATGCCAACGCCGCCACACAACAAAAGCCAAAACCAGACATGCAGCAACTAACACTCCGGCTGCTGCGCGGGCTGGCGTAAACCGAAAAGCCGCACTCGATGCTGGGGAGAACTGTTGCGCCGGAATTTCAGCTTGCCTGGCCGAGGACGAAACGTTCTCGATTAGTGTGCTGGCCGCGAGCAGTTGGACCGCCTCGCCACATTGATCGCAGATTTCAAGGTGACTTTCAAAGATTACTCTATCGGCCTGGTCGATAGACTTGTTCGCGTACGACCTGATTTCTGCATTCGATAGATGAAAAGGTTCGTCTGCGCTGTCCGGCAGTAGAGCTTCATTTAACTCGTTATAGACCAGGAATGTATCTTCGGATGGCAGAATTCGACGCAGGCACGATTCACATTCAGCAACATGCGAATCAATTCTTTTCCGTTCGGTTGGCCCTAAGACTCGCTCACGGAAAAGACTAACTTGTGTTTCGGTAAGATGTTCGGTCATTGGTCGTGCGGTGTTTTCGCTCCGCTGTTTATCTTAAACCGTATTTCACTTCTGATTCTTACCAATCGCGTTTGAGATTTCTCACTTCTCTTCGAGCTTTCCCATTCTGCGCGCCAGCCGTTCTCGAGCCGTTTTGCGCAGGTTAATGACTTGCTGCCGAGTGATGCCAAACATTTGCGCAATGCGAAGATCATCAAGCGGCAACTGACTCCACAACTTCTGAAAGTGTTCGTAAGGAATCTCCAGTAATCGTGCGAGTTCCTCTTTAGAAGCGACTCCGAGGAAAGGTAGAAACGAAATCACTCCCCCGTCCCTCGAATCTCTGAGGTTAAGCAACAGAGCGGCACGTTGGAGCACCGGCAATTGACACACCTCAAGCCAAACCTGCTCAAAGAACAACCGCTGCTCCAGGGCCAAATCAACTCTGGGTTCTGAACTCGTAAGCAGGTCATCTCTCTCCGAGCCATTGGTATCAATCGATTCGGTTGGCGGATCGTGGATGTGCCATGTTTCAGCGGCGATCTTTACAATGTCATCGAAAACTATCGGTCGACCGGAGCGCTCGAACAAGACATCGAGGAATTCATCAGACTTCATCTGAGCCGCATTTAGTTTCCCGTCCGTCGGACGGGTAACGGATTCAGAGGCGTCGAGTTCTTCCGCTTCGGATCCGCTGTCCTGGCGTCCGCTGAAGCCTGCGTACCATCGCTTATCTTCGGCTTGCCACAAAGCAAATCGCGGGTTCTGTCTCAAGCGCCGGCGCAGCAAGCTTTTTAGCCGAGACCGCTGCGGATGCTTCTCGCGAAAATAGTCAGCACACGCGGAGTAGGTTTTGATGGCGACAAAGTCCGGGAAATTGGCGATTGCTGTTTGATTTGGATTCTGTCTTAAGGCTCGCAAGGTTGAGATAATCGAGGCCCGCAGATCGCCGGATATCTCCAGCGCATCCTGGTTTTGCTGAGTGCCGCGTCCATTAAGTGACACTCGCAGCTTGCTTCTAAGTATTTTCTTAATAATTGGGTCGGCATGTTCATCGATGATCGCGCGCAGCAATTCATCTGAGATCGACTCGGACTTAGCAGTCAGGAAAGGAGCCAGCATCGAGTCAGAGCTGTCGTCTTTGGGGTCGTGCTGCATAAGGAATGGTTCGTGGGCGCAGCAGATATTTAGACGGATGAGAAGCTAATGTCAAAGAAGTGACATTAGAACATTCAGGTTTTCCGTCCCTGGCCACCATTAATTTCAACAACTTACAGATAGCCAAACCTGTATACTTCCCCAACTCAGTCAAGCCAAGATTTCGTCTGAGCGGAAATTCTTCGTGGGTTCTCACCTCAAGAGGGCGTCTACTTAGAAAGGGCTATGGCCAGTCCCGCAAAGATAGCAACGCACACCAACTCACAGGAGGAGGTTTTCCTCACGAAATACGTGCGTCTTTGCGGCTGGGCTCTCAACCTAACCCAAAAAGATCGTGAACGAGCGGAAGACCTCGTTCACGATCTTTATGTTCAGCTAGTCCACGCGCGTCCAAATCTAGACGCTATTACCAACCTCGACGGCTATCTATACTGTACCTTGTACAACCTCAATATCTCGCAATTGCGAAGGCGCGCCAACAGTCAGGTTCAATCACTTTCTGTAGTTGACTTCGACTCTGCCGAGAGTAGCCTGCGCGCTGCCGATCCACGAGAGCTGATTCGATACCAGGACGATTTGCGGCAAGTTTGTCACTATGCTTCCATCCGAAAGGAGAGTTCCAAGGCGGGTAGCGCTTTGATCCTGCGATTCCTGCACGGTTACTTTCCGCGTGAGATCGCGCTCGTCATGAAGTGCACTCGTGAAGCCGTGGAAGAACGACTCCGTTTGGCGAGAAACGAAGCACGACAGTTCCTGCAAAACCCCAACAACCTGCGCTTCTTACTTAAACCAGCGGAACCCCCAATTCCGGCGCCAAAGACGGGCTTTGTCCAGCCTGTCGATCAACTCCTGCGGGAACTTCGTCAACAAGTGTTCGATTCAAGGCGAGGAACTTGTTTGCACGTAAGTGAACTGAAGCAACTCTATAGTCGAACCGGTAAGTTGGATCATGTCACGCTGAGTCATCTGGTTAGTTGTCGTGAATGCTTGGAAGAAACAAATCAGATCCTGGACCTCCCCCCATTGGCCGATCGATTTCCCCCAGACACAATTGGAATCGATCAGCCGCCTCGCAACAGAAACAAACCGACCGGCGGTGGCGAAGGTAACGATGGTGGCGATGGTGAAGGGGGTGGTGCTGGAGCGGAAGAACAAATACATAAGTTCAGACGGCGTGCTCAACAAGTGCTCGAACAGCGACCACAATCACTCAGGATTTCCATTAACGGAAGCGTCGCAGCCGAACAGTTGGTCACTTCTGATAGCTGCACGCAAATTCTCAGTCTCAATAACCCCCAGGAGATCGAGTTCATTGAAGTACTCAGCGAGCAGCAAACTCTACTGCTGATGATTTCGCTAACGGACCAGCCGTTGTCGGGAATTCTCCATTCCGGAATCACATTCAGTGATGATCGACGCCTCGATTTGTCGGTCGATCTCGATGAAACGAGATCAAGGGCCGAAGTGGTCTATAGTGATCTGTCAGCGGTATCGCAAGCTGAAACTGCTTCACCGAGACTCGTCACAGCTTCGTCGGCGCACTCGTTGGCGACCACAATCAGCAGAGTTTTTGATCAACTCAAACAGGCTTTCCGGTTCGTGCTGAATCCAGCCGCAATAACTGCAACCGTCGCACTGATTCTGATAACCGTTTTGCTATTTGTACGCTTCTCCGTTCCTCGTGTAACAGCAGGGGAACTGCTCGATCGTACGGCAACAGTCGAAACCACAATCCTTGAAAACGCTGATATCGCAACTTATCGCACTCTGAGTCTGGAAACACGCCGTTCAGACCGTGCAGAACTAATCAAACAACGAGTCGAAATCTGGCATAGTGCCAAACTTGGAAAGACTTCGCGGCGAATTTACGACGCTACGGGAAAATTGAACAAGGGTGAATGGAGTCAAACGAACGGCGCTGCGACAATTTATCAGCCGGGGAGATCGCCAGAGTCTCGAGTGTCCGCCGAACTGGCCGGAGACGCCATTATCGAAGCCGGGGAGTATTGGCGATTAGATCTCTCGGCCAAGAGCTTCAGAGCCCTGCTGAAGAACTCCGACTCCATTGTTGTTAAAGAAGACCCGACGAGTTATCTGCTGACCTTCAATGCCAATAAACCAGCAGTAATTACGCACGCGACGTTGCGCATTCACAAGCAGTCGACACGATCTGTGGAGCAGACTTTGATCCTCAATCAGAACGGAGTCACGAGCGAGGTCCACTTTGTTGAAACCAGTTTCGAGCAGAAGTCACTCGACGCGGCGCCGCAGAGCGCGTTCGAGCCTGATAAAGAGTTCGGGAATCCGAGTACCAGTTTAAAATCTCCCGAACATGGTGACAGCAAAACGGTTGGCACTGGTGAAGCCGTGGCATCCGTCGAACTTGAAATTGAAGTGACCTACCTGCTCAATCGCATCAAAGCCAATCTTGGGGAGCAGATTAGCGTGTCGAGAACTCCTGCTGGCGCACTTCGCGTCGAAGCTGTGACGGAAACGCAATCGCGGAAGGCAGAGATTCTTCAAGCCCTGGAGCCTGTTCGTAACAATCCTGCTGTGCGCATCGATATTAGTACTGTTGCTGAAGCAGCACGTAGAGTCGATACAACGAGTCGCACAAAAGACCCCGTCGATCGCGAAGTTGAAGTCGCAGACAGTAGCGGACCGTCCGATAGTGAACTGCGAACATACTTCATGAGTCGCGTGCCTCCGGATGCTGTTGAGTCTGAAATAAGAACGTTCACTCAAGCTGTGATGAGTAATTCGCGACAGGCAGTTTTGCACGCCTCGGCATTGCAAAAACTAGTGCAGCGATTTTCAGCGAGCGATGTCCAGTCACTTTCCCCCGACGCCCGGGAAAAATGGAGCATAATGATCCGTGAGCAAACAATGGGGTATCAACGCTCAGTTGCTGCCGTACGCAACGGCCTCCGAAGCATCTATCCCGCTGCCGGATCTGCTACTGCTATCACTCGCGCCGGCAGTGTTAACGAAGCCAGCGCTCAGTTGCTCCGAATTAGCTTCAGGAACGACGATGTAATTCGCAGGGCGTTCACAGTTGCTGAAGGAAACTCCGGCTCAGCAGCGTTTTCGGATGAATTGTGGCAATCGCTGGCCGAGGCCGAACAATTAGCGAGAGAGATTCGGCGACTAACCGCCAACTGAAGCATTTCTTCTGGGCCAAACACAGTTACGGTGATTTTGTGGGACATAACCGCACCTTCAATTCATGGCTGGCTCTCGCTCTGGTCCTACTCTTTTGCTGCGTGCCAGCAACGGCCCAATCATCCAGCGCCACACTAAGTGGGATCGTAATCGATGAGGCAGGCGCTGTAGTTCCTGCCGTCGAAATCACTGTGTTTAACCTCGACACGGCTCTGCTGCGGCACGGAGTCACGAACGACACAGGATCATTTGTCATCCCCGTGCTCCCGCCGGCGCGTTATACCGTTACTGTACAACGCCCTGGATTCACCCCAGTCGAAGTCAGAAATGTAACTCTCAGCACCGGCGATCAACTGTCGCTCCGAATCAAACTCAAAGTCGGTCAAATCGGAGAATCAGTGACCACAATCGTTGAATTCTCCGAAGTACGAAATTCACCGTCAGTAAGCACGGTGATTGATCGAGACTTTGTATCGAATCTGCCCTTGAATGGACGCAGCTTTCAATCACTCTTTGAACTTGCACCCGGAGTAGTGATATCGCGTTCTACTTTCAGTGAGCAGGGCCAGTTTAGCGTTAACGGTCAGCGAGCTAATGCGAACTACTTCATGGTCGATGGTGTAAGCGCAAATATCGGTGTGAGTGCCGGCGCCGCACCGGGTCAGGCGGCGGTTGGATCGTTACCTGCATTATCGGCCACCGGCACCACGAGTAACCTGGTGTCAGTCGACTCGCTGCAGGAGTTCAAAATTCAAACGTCCACTTACGCTCCGGAATTCGGCCGTACTCCCGGCGCCCAGATTTCGATTATCACGAGTTCGGGTACTAACAACATCCACGGGCGCGCATTCAATTACTTTCGTAACGACGCGCTGGATGCAAACGACTGGTTCGCCAATAGTCGTGGTCTACCTCGAGCGAGTATTAAACAGAACGACTTTGGCGCAGTCGTTGGGGGACCAATACGAAAAGACGCTGCCTTCTTCTTTGGGTCATTCGAAGGTCTGCGGCTACGACAACCGCAGTTCGCGATTACCGAAGTGCCATCTCTCTCGTCTCGCGTGGCCGCACCCACCGTGATCAAATCTTTTCTGAACGCATTTCCGATCCCCAATGGTCCTGAAACAGGAGCTGGTCTGGCCGAGTTTTCAGCCGGTTACTCTGATCCGTCGAATCTGAACGCTGCGAGTGTTCGCATTGACCTTATGCCCAGTCAACGACTGATGCTATTCGCTCGCTACAGTGATGCGAATTCAGCCGCGACACAACGGGCCAGCACCATTGTTCCCGGCTTCAGTGGCGAACCAGTTGTGAATCCCAGTATTGCTCAAAGTCTTAACAACCTTACACGCGTAAAAATGCACACGCAGACACTGACCATTGGTGCAACCTTTTTACTGGGTGCAAATGCTATCAATGAGCTAAGGACCAATTGGAGTCGCGCGCAAGGAGCTACCGATTTTCTACTCGATGATTTTGGCGGCGCGATTGCTTTGCCGGATTCACTGTTATCTCAGCATGTTGACGATGCCGGCTTTCAGTTCCAACTGGGTCAGGGAGCTAACACGAATCTCGTAATCGGGAAGAACGTCAATAATCTTCAACGACAGCTTAACGTCGTCGACAATTTTTCGCTCAGTCGCGGCCACCAACAACTCAAGTTTGGCGTTGATTATCGTCGCCTAAATCCACTCTATAACTCACTGGATTACAACCAAACGGTAGTGTTTGCGAGTATTGGTTCTGGTAATCCGGTTGGGTCGGTATTGTCAGGCATCGCGCGCTCAGTACAAGTGTTCGCAGGCGCCAACCCACGAGAACCTGTCTTCAACAACTTCTCGGCGTACGCTCAGAACACCACCAGAATCAGTGAAAGATTGAGTGTCATTTATGGGGTTCGCTGGGAGTTGAATCCGCCACCGCGCGAGCGAAATGGGAATCACGCAGTAGCAGTTCAAAATCTTCAGAACATTGCAGAACTCGCGCTTGCTCCCGCCGGCACTCGACTCTGGCGCACAACTCCGGGAAATTTCGCCCCCCGGTTGGGCTTCGCTTATCAGCTCAATACTCAGCCGGAAAAGGAACTAATGCTTCGTGCGGGAGTAGGCCTTTTTTACGATCTGGGAACCGGTCAGTCGGCACAGGGTTTTGGTAGTGTGTTTCCATTTGTGAGTGCCAAACGATTCTTCGATGTCGCGTTCCCGTTAACGCCCGGCCAAGCCGAACCGCCACCTCTTTCGTTGAGTCCGCCTTACGGACCTATCGTCGCCTTTGATCCGGAACTCCAACTCCCGCGATCAATTCAATGGAATCTCACGCTCGAGAAGTCGCTGGGTGCAAGACAAGTCGTGTCGCTTGCGTATGTAGCGGAGCGGCGTTGGGTCGACGTCTATTGCGCGAGGACGTACTGCTGAATCCAAATCCTGATTTCACTGTGGTCCGGGTGACACGAAATACAGGCGAGTCGAGTTATCACTCGATGCAACTACAGTTTGTTCGTCGCCTAAGTTCTGGACTTCAGTTTCTTGCGTCTTATGCCTGGTCACACTCAATCGACAATGGTTCGAGTGATTCACTTGCCCGGCTACGTATCACGTTAGGATCGAACAGCACACCCTTTAATGCAAATTCAGATCGTGGGCCATCCGACTTCGATGTGCGACACTCGCTAACAGCGACGACCACTTACGCAATACCTTCATTGCAGAGTGACTCGCCGATTGCGAGCGTAGTGAAGGGATGGTCTATCGATGCTATTTTTCGAACCCGAACAGCAACTCCAATCAATATTGTGGCCAGGCAGGATGTATTGACCGCGGATCTGATCGTCGAGTTACAGCGGCCGGATCTGATCACCGGTGTTCCCATTTATATTAACGATCCAAATGCGCCTGGAGGCCGTCGTATCAATCGCGCGGCTTTCGCCGTACCGATGACGATCAGACAAGGATCGCTGGGTTATAACGCGCTGCGTGGTTTTGGTTTTTCTCAGGTCGATTTTGCTTTGCGACGCGAGGTCTCACTTTCAGAAGGACTGAAGCTTCAACTGCGTGCTGAAGCGTTCAATCTTCTAAATCGCGCCAACTTTGGCAATCCGAATAATGTCCTCGCCAACCCGATGTTTGGACAGGCAACGCAAACACTTGACGTCCTCCCGAAAAACACGGCCAAAATAAAATAGAGAAAAGCGGGCAATTATGACAGGATGGGAGCCTGACGATTGCCATGAAAAAGTCCAAGTTCACCGAGTCGCAGATCGTGTTTGCGTTGCAGCAGGCCGAGAGCGGTGTCACGGTGGCGGAAGTTTGTCGCAAACTGGGCATCAGTGAAGCCACGTTCTACAGCTGGAAGAAGAAGTACAGCGGGCTGGGGCCGCTCGAGTTGCGCCGTTTGCGGCAGCTGGAAGAAGAGAACGCCCAGTTGAAACGGATCGTGGCGGACCTGACGCTGGACAAGCAGATGCTGCAGGATGTGCTTAAAAAAAAGCTTTGAAGACCCGCCAACGCCGGCAGTTGGCAACTATGTTGCTGGCGGAGTATCGGGTCTCGGAGCGACGCGCGTGTGCGACAGTATTTTTACAGCGCTCGGTCTATCGTTACCTGGACCAGCCGCGCGACGATCGGGCGGTGCGGCAACGGATGAAAGAGATCGCGGAGACGCGGGTGCGCTACGGCTTCGCGCGCATTCACATCCTGCTGCGGCGCGAAGGCTGGCGCGACAATCACAAGCGCACTTACCGCATTTACAAGGAAGAAGGACTGAATTTAAGGAGTAAGCGCCCGCGCCGCAACAAGACCGCGGCGCACCGTCAGCAGCGTCCGCTGCTGACGGGACCACATCAGTGCTGGAGCATGGATTTCGTCAGTGATCAACTGTTCGACGGGCGCAGATTTCGAGCCTTAACTTTAGTCGATAACTATAGTCGCGAATGTCTGGAGATCGAGGTGGGCCAGAACTTGAAAGGCATCGACGTCGTGTCAGTGATGGAACGGATCAAAGCGGTGCGCGGTGTGGTGCCGCAACGAATCCAGTGCGACAACGGGAGCGAATTCATCTCGAAGGCTCTGGACAAGTGGGCCTATGACAACCAGGTAACGTTGGACTTCTCACGGCCCGGAAAACCAACGGATAATCCATTCATCGAATCATTCAACGGCAGCTTTCGCGATGAGTGCCTGAACGTCAACTGGTTCCTTTCGCTCGAGGATGCGAAAGAAAAAATCCAGTTATTTAAGGAAGAGTATAATGGCTTCAGACCACATAGTTCCTTGTCGGGTCTGACGCCGAACGAAGTGGTCCAACAACACTCTAATGGTCCAATTTTCCCTACTTTAGGCTGGCAGTGAAAATGGGAGGAGCTCA